>ERZ773003.54-NODE-54-length-93606-cov-12.355945_pt1 | contig 93606 bp, 127 predicted proteins | sample MGYA00580668_ERZ773003 | MGnify/ENA primary metagenome ERZ773003 (study PRJEB29015, sample SAMEA2738002) | human oral metagenome | biome: human oral; feature: human-associated habitat; material: dental | place: China | collected 2126 ...
TTAATTATATCTTTCTTATCAATATCATAATTACAAAATGTTTCTTCTTCTAAATATTTCTTATCTTCATTTAATATATCATATTTTTTATTTATCTTATCATCACTTATCATAAAATATTCTAAATTAAAATTTATTCCTTTATTTTCAAAATATTCATTTTTTTCTATAACCATTGTAAAATCAATATTATACCAATTATTATTATATTTAATTATATTCCAAGCATGTGATCCGTCTTCTAACTTTGCTGCAACTTTACTACATTTAACACCAAGTTTATTTAGTACAATAGTTGCTATATTTGAATAACCTTCACATATACTTCTACCATTTAGTATTCCTTCTATTGACTGAATATTATTTTTTCTTTTTTTAGACTACTTGGTATATAGCTATATGGTATTTTACTAACGTCAAAAAACATATAATTATATAATATATTCCTATATAAATATTCTGTAAAAAATATAATTTTATATAATGATATATCAAAAATCCCTATATTTTTTGTACATATTATAGCCTTTTTATTAATATCTTTAACTATTTTTTTTACTTTTACTAAAGCCTTATCAAACTTTTTAATATCCCAATCCAGTATATCCTCTTTATGGAAATAGCTCTTAAAAACAACATTTGTCCTATTATAATATTCTTCAAATACAAATATTTCATAATCTTCAAGACTTTTAAACTCAAATTCAAATCCACTTATTTTGTCAATATTTTCTATTATATTCTTTTTTACTATTTCATCTTTCATAGCAATTATTGTTTCTTCTATCGTGAACATTAAAAATATACTTTTTTTCTTATAGCCATCTATTAAATTATCATTAATAATTTGTATAAATTCTGTTAAAAATAAATCCATGATTTTCCTTTCTTATAAAAAATATCAATATATATCACCAAATAATAAATATATTTAATAATTAACTATTTTTTAAATTTCATAATTCCAAATATTTAATTGTCCTTTTGCTTCTATAGGCTTTTCTAAAGGAACTACCTCTTCTAAAATCCAAGCATATCTTCCAATATTAAAATCTCCACATAAATATTCTTGCTTATTTTTAGATATTTCTTCCTTAAAATTTTCATCAACATATATGCAATCTACAAGTTTACACCTACAAATTATTTTACCATATCCCATTTCTACATTTGGTATTAACTCTATTAACTTTCTTATATGTTCATCATTTATATTTATTTTCTTTTTACTTGCATGAATATATAATTCACCCCTATAACTTGTTTTTCAAGTTCTTGTTTCTATATATTTTTTCTTTTCTTTTATTAATGTTGCCCATGGTTCAATTATACTTAAAACTTTCATCATACTATATTACTATTTCCTTATATTTTATTGTCCTTTTCAAGTTCAATTAATTTTTCCTTTATTTTAATGCCTCCTGAATAACCTGTAATATCTCCACTTTTTCCTATAACTCTATGACATGGAACTATTATCATAAGATTATTCTTGTTATTTGCATTTCCGGACTGCTCTATATGATTTAGGTTTTCCTATCTTTTCTGCTATTTCCTTATAGCTTTTTGTTTCTCCATATGATATTTTTAAAAGTTCTTTCCAGACCTTTTTTTGAAATTCTGTTCCTTTCATCATATAACAAATATTAAAAGATTTTCTTTTTCCTTCTAGATATTCTTGTATTTGCAAATATACATCATCTGTAATTTTATTCCTATTATCAATATATTTATTTATTTCATTCTTATCTTCATCACTAATAATTTTAATACTTGTTACATATTTTCCAATATATCCTATAGCTATATTTCCTATTTTTGTAACATATATTCCAAACTTTTCTTTCATAATTATTTACCTACTTATAATTTAATATTACACTTCTTCATCTATTTCTCTTCCTATTATAATATGATCCATATCCATAACATGTCCTATCATATTATTCTCTATTACAGGAATATTCCTAGTTATTCTTTTTAATATTGCATCTCTAAAAGGTTTTTGTTTTTCTATTCTTTCACATCCATAATTACCAATTATTATTCCTGATATTTCTTCAAAAACATTATATTTTTCTAATATATCTAATGCTTTTTCTACATTTTGCATATCTGTTTCAATATCTAAATCTTCTAATAATAATATCCTATTTTTAAAGGTTCTAAAATGTGTTATTATCCTTGAAAATATTGTTAAATTCCCTCCAATAATATTTCCTCTTAATCTTCCTTTTCTTATAGTATTATAATCAATAATTATTTCCTTACTATCATCATTTAGGTCATTTTCTAATATTTTCTTAAGTTTTAATATATCCTCATCTTTTTCATATTCCTTAAAATTCATATAATGTATACTTTTATTGTTATTATATATATACATAAAATTTAATATTATAGTATTATCACTAAACCCTATAACTATCTTATCTTTTAATTTTTCTATCTTAACATATTCTATATTCTCTGTTTCTGAATCTCCACCTTTAGAACAAAATACTATATCAATATCTTTCCCATTCTTTTCTATTTGTTCTAAATCATATGAAATATTTTTCTTAGAATTATCACAAAGACTTTTACCTAAAACAACATTAAATCCATATTTTTCAAATCTTTCTTTTGCATTTAATATTTCATCAATCTTTTCTTTTTCTACATTATCTGAAAAAGATACAACATATATATTGTATCTTTCATCATTATCTTTATTATTAGTTTTAGTTTTGTTATTTTTATTATTATTTATCATAATTTCTTATTCCTACTTATTTTTTACTTAATCTTCTTTTGGTTTCATTGTTGGGAATAATAGCACATCTCTTATAGAGCTTGAGTTTGTAAGAAGCATTATAAGTCTATCTATACCAATTCCAAGTCCTCCTGTTGGTGGCATTCCATATTCAAGCGCTTGGATAAATTCTATATCCATCATATTTGCTTCATCATCACCTTTTTCTCTATTTTCCATTTGTTTAACAAATCTTTCATATTGATCAATTGGATCATTAAGTTCTGAATATGCATTTCCATATTCTCTACCACCTATGAAAAGTTCAAATCTTTCTGTTAATTTTGGATTATCTTTTTTCTTTTTAGTAAGTGGTGATACTTCTATAGGATAGTCATATATAAATGTTGGTTGTATTAATGTTTTTTCTACTTTTTCTTCAAACACAAGATTCATTATATTCCCTATTGTTTTTTCTGCTTCTGAAAGTTCTATTTCAAAATCTTTTGCAATCCTCATTGCTTCTTCTAATGTTTCAACTTTTTCGAAATCAATTCCTGTTATATTTTTAATTGCATCATTCATTGTTATTCTATTAAATTTACTTAAATCTATTTTTTGATCTTCATATACTATTTCTGTTGTTCCATTTACTTTTTGACAAACTGTTCTTATTAAATCTTCTGTTATATTCATCATATCAAAATAATCTTCATATGCTGAATATAATTCTATGTTTGTAAATTCTGGATTGTGTTTTATAGAAATACCTTCATTTCTAAACATTCTTCCCATTTCATATACTTTTCCGAAATCCACCTACAATTAATCTTTTTAAATATAATTCATTTGCAATTCTTAAATACATATCCATATCAAGTGTATTATGGTGTGTTTCAAAAGGTCTTGCCGCTGCTCCACCTGCAACTTTATGAAGTATTGGTGTTTCAACTTCTAAATATCCTCTTTCATTCAAGTATTTTTTTATTTCTCCGAAGTATTTGTATTCTTTTTATAAATGTTTCTTTTACTTTTGGATTTACTATTAAATCTAATTCTCTATGTCTATATCTTAAATCAACATCCTTAAGTCCTTTAAATTTATCTGGAAAAGGTCTTAATGTTTTTGTAAGAAGTACAATATCTTTTGCATGTATAGATATTTCCCCTGTTTTTGTTTTAAATACAAATCCTTTAACACCTACAATATCTCCTAAATCATATTTTTTAAAATCTAAATATTTGTCTTCTACATCATTTAAAGATATATATATTTGTATTTTTCCTGTTTCATCTTGAAGATTGAAAAAAGATGCTTTTCCCATAACTCTTTTTGTCATTATTCTACCTGCAACACTAACATTTTTTTCTAAATCTTCGTTAAAGTTTTCTATTATTTCTCTTGCATAATCTGTTCTGTCATATTTTGTAATATCAAATGGATTTTTACCTTCTTCTTGTAATTCTTCTAATTTTTCTTTTCTTATTTTCATCAATCCATCTAGTTCTTCTTCATATGCTAATTCTTCTTTTACTATATCTCGATTATTCATATATATTTTCCTTTTCTTCTATTTTAATTATATGATATATATTTTCTCTTATCATAAATTAATTTTACTATATTTTTTTATTGTTGTAAAACCTCTATTGCCTTTTGTAATTGTAAATCATTTTTCATAAGAATTTCTTGTAATTCTTCTATTGTTTTTTCTTTATTTTTTTCTAATAATTCTTTTTTTGTAATTTTAGATTGTTCAACTTTTATTGTAGGTTCTACTCCTTTTTTATTTAATTTTAATTCTCCGAGGTCCAAAATATTCTTCTATTGTTGCTTTTAATGCACCACCTATACTACTTGGATATACACCTTGTATTACACCTTTTCCATATGTTGTTTCACCAATTACTTCTTTTACTCTCTTATTTTCTTTTAATGCTGCTGTAAGTAATTCTGATGCTGATGCTGAATATTTATTCACAAGTAATACAATTTCAAAATCATATTTAGCTTTTGTTTCAGTATATACTGTCTTTTTAAATCCTTTAGCATTTATTGTAGAATATATTTCTTTGTCTTTGTCTAAAAATAGGTCTGCAATATTTTTAGTACTCTTAACATCTCCTCCACCATTATATCTTAAATCTATTATAAGTTTTTTCATTCCTTCTTTTTTCATTTCTTCTATTGCTTTTTCTACATCTTTATCTGAGTTTTCTGAAAAACTTTTAATATCTAAATATCCAATTCCATCTTTTAATAATTTATGTGTTGTACTATCAATCTTAATTTCTTTTCTTGCAACTTTTATTCCTTGTTCTTTACCATCTCTTATAACTGTTATTACAACATCTGTATCTTCTTTACCTTTTATTTCTTTTACTGTATCTGATAAACTTTTATCTTTTACATCAATATTGTTTACTTTTGTAATTATATCATTTTCTTTTAATCCTGATTCTTCTGCTGGAGTTCCTTTCATTATTCCTGTTATAACCTTACTACCATTTTTATCTTGAAGTTCTACACCTATCCCAACATATTTTCCAGATACATCTTCTTTTATATTATTATATTCTTCTTTAGTATAATATTCTGTATATTTATCACCAATACCTGCAACATATCCTTTCATTGCTGTCTCTATAAGTTTTGAATCATCTATTTCACCCTTATATACTTGTTTAAGTTTTTCTCTAATTGCTTTTAAATTTTTTGCTATTGTTCTTATTGCAGTTTCTTCATCTTTTCCTAAATATTCTTCAATACTAAGTGTTCCTGTCTTTTTTTCAATTCTCTTTATAACTATTTCATTGTTTATAAGGAGTGTAACTAATATTACAATTAAAGTATATGAAATAAACAAGAAAACTTTACTTATTTTTTTCTTGTTATCTTTTTTTACCACAAATTCATCATTATTTTTTTCTATTTCTTTTATATCTTCTATATCTTCTCCCATTTTTAATTATTCCTTCTATTTTTCTAAATCTTCAACCATTTTTATTCTTTCTACATATTTTCCATAATCTTTAAATTTAGTACTTAACATTACATCAATATATTCTATAACATCTACAAGTTTTGTATCATTTGAAGCTAAACACACTATATTTAAATCATCATCTGCTATACCATTTATTAAGCTTTCTCTGCTATATGCAAGGCTTGCACGAATTCCTTTAAACTTATTTGCAGTATATGTCATCCCATGTCCACTTTTACATATAAGGATACCTTTTGATCCTTTATCTTCTATAACCTTTTCACATACTTTTTGTGCATAAATTGGATAATCTGTTCTTTCTTCTGAATATGTTCCCATATCTTCTATATCAATATCCACTCCATTTTCTCTTATTCCATTTACATATTCTACTATTTCTTTTTTTAGTTCAAAACCACCATGGTCTGATCCAATATATATCTTCATAATTTTCTCCTATAATAATACTATAATTTAAATTATATCAAATATAATTTATTTTTACATTATAATACTTATAATAATAGAAAAAAGATGAAGAACATTTTAAAACAATATTCTTCATCTAATTCAAATAAATTTAATTTAATTTACTTTACTTTTATTTATATTTATTCACGTTCTATAGTTTTTTCTTTATTTTTCTGATTATTTAAATCTTGATGCTGTTTTGAAAACATTTCTTTATCATTTGATCTTATATTAAATATATTTTCTTTTTCTACTTCTATATCTTCTCTTGTTATACCAAACTTATTATATAATTTTTTCAAACCTATAAATAATTTATTATCATTTCTATTAATTCTTTCTTCTTTTTCTATAATCATACATTTTTGATCTTTTACTACTTTTTTTATCTTTTTATTTAATTCTTTATTAGTATATTCCTTTATTTCAGGTTCTTTAACTTCTTCTTCTCTAAAAGTTAATGTATGATTTTTACTAAATTCTTTTTTTGTTTTAAAAAAATTTTTTAATTTTTTCCTTCCTAAATCCCATGTTGGATCATAATAATACCAATCTTCTCCAGTCTTAACCTTTATTGCAGAATGATTTATTCTCTCATTATATGGTATTTTTGTATATTTCACATTTTTATCAATACAATCTATTACTTGTGATTCTACTCCTACACTTGTAAGCATATAATGCATCATATTAGCAATCCCTTCACATACTGCTCTATTACTTATAATTGCATTATATGATGATTGTCTTCTATTCAATCTTTGGGTTAATATTTGAATTCTACTTCTATCATCATTAAGAAGCATTTCTAACTTTTTATCATCTTTTATTATTTCTTTTTCTAAATTCATTAATTTCACCTCAAAAGATACTTTTTCATTTATATGTTTATATATTGCTACAGTTTTTTCTATATCTGTATATTTAGGATCAATTATGTTTTCTAATATTTCTTTTGATTTTCTATCCATCTTCTCCATATTATATGTATCAAATTCATTTTTTCCTGAATCACTTCTATTTTCTGTCCACCTGCAAACTTTTCCCTTTTCTTTTTCATATATTGAAACTTCTTTTGTTAATTCTGGATATTTCTCAATTAACTTAGGATACATATCAACATCTAATGCTAAATATCCCATATTTGGATTTTTCATTTTTTCAATAATATTAAATTCTCTTAAATCTAAATTGCCGTGTTCCTACTCTTTCTATCCTTAAAATCTCTAAATTCAAATTTTTATCAAGACCTGAAATTTCTTTTAAATTTGGATTATTATCTATCTTTAACATTTTCAAATTAATTAATTTGCTTGTATCTAACTTTACCAATTTTTCTTCATTATAGATTTCTAAACTTTCAAGTCCTTTTAGACTTTCTATTGGCTTAAAATCTTCTATTCCTGTAACTCTATTATCAATATATTCTTTTAACTCTTGCTGTTCTTTTTCTACTCTTTTATCTTCTATCTTTGGTACTCTATTTAATCTTTCAGACGATATCACTAATCTTTTTAAGTTAGTTAATTTAACTATATCTTCTATATTCCCTACCTTTTTCCATCTTAAATCTAATTCTGTTATATTATCTAATTCTTCTTTTGAAAAACACTTATATTCTTCATCTAATTCTTTATCTTCATTTATTAAATTTTTTCCTCCTAATATTTCTCTTAGTATAATTGCTAATCTTCCATTTTCTATTTTAATCTTATCCTGATTCATAAATACTGCCTTTAATTATCTTTTATTATATCATCCTATCTTAAATATCTCTTTTATCTTTAATATTATATTATTAAATAACTTTTTTATTCCATTTTCTTTATATTCTATAATCTCATTTTTATTAATATTATTATAATTACTATTATTAATCTGTTCTATTTCTTTTATATTATCATTTACCTTTTTCTGATCTTCATCTATGTCAACTATTTTATATTCATTCTTATCTTTCTTATACTTATTTTCATTTTCCTCTAAAATATATCTCATATACATTCTATCTGTTTCGCTTGTACTAAAATAATTATAGTCAAGTAATGCAAGCATTGAAACTGTTTTTCTTTTTACTCTTCCTTCCAATACTTCTTCCATATCATTATATATTGGATTATATGTGTCATCTTTTCTACTTTCTATAGTCTTATATATTTTTTCTGGTATTTTATCTATATATTCTTTTCCAAGCATTTGTAATATTGCATATAATTCTGAATATGCTCTTTTATCAATATTATATTCTTTCATCAAAACTTCTTGCATCTTTTTCCCCACTTTCTCTATCTACTCTCTCTTTTTGCTTATCTCTTTCATCTATATTATTTAATTCATCTACTTCTCTTTCTAAATCATTTTCTTTAACTCCATATCTTTGATATAATCTATTAAAATTATTCTCTTTTTGTTCTTTTTCCTTTTTTTCTAGAACTATATTTTTTCTATCTTCTAAAACGTATCGTAACCTTTCATTTAGTTCATCAACTGTATATGCCTTTTCTTTTGGATTTTCTATTTTTTCTTCTAATACAGTAAAAGTATGATTTTTTTCAAATTCTTCCTTAGTCTTAAATACATTTCTTAATTTCATCTGTCCTGCATCCCATGTTGGATCATAATAATACCAATCTTCACCAGTTTTAACTCTTATAACCGAATGATCTTCTCCCCTATCTACAAAACTTTATTCTTTATTATCTCTTTTTCCTATACAAATTGCTGTTTTAGATTCTATTCCAACACTTGAAAGCATATAATGCATCATATTTGTATAACCTTCACATACAACCTCTCCTTTCATAAATGCATTATATGAGGATTGTTTTCCATTTAATATTTTACTTTCACCTTTTCCTATCTTCTGTCTTTTATCTATAAGTTCTTTTTCTCTTTTAAACAAAATATGATCATATTTAATATTTTGAACTATATATGTATATATTGCCATAGTTTTTTCTATATCAGAATATTCAGGTCTTACTATATTTCCTAATATTTCTTTACATTTCTTATCCATTAGTTTTACTTGTACTGTATTATACTCATTTTTTTCAACCTCACCTATATTTTCAGTCCACTTGCAACTAATAATATTTTCCCTAATTACACTATCTAATCTAGGCTGCATTTGTTTTAATTTAGGGTATAAGTCTAAATCTAATCTTAATATACAAAGTTCCTTATTTTCCATTGCTTCTACTATATTAGATTCCTTTAATTTTAAATCACCTTCTCCGATTATGTTCTAAATTTAATTCTGAAAGTTCTTCATTAAAATCAAGTCCTCTTACTTCTTTTAAATTTGGATTATCTCTTAATTTTAAGCTTACTAGATTTTTTAGGTTTTCTGTATTAATTTTTCTTAAATTTTCTTCATTATCTATTTGTAAAAATTCTAATTTTTCTAATTTCTCTATTACTGAAAAATCTTTTATTCCTGATAATTTTGATTCATAATTATACCTATCATCAGGTGTAATCAATTTACCTTTTATCATAGTTCTCATGTTTACTGAAGATATCTTAAGATTTCTTAAGTTTGGTAATTTTTCTAATTCATCTATTTCACCTATATTAGTGTTTATTATATTAAGATCTTTTATTTGTTCTAGTTCTTCTTTTTTGAATCTTTGAAATCCCAAACTCTCATTCTTTTTTATTCCTTTTTTATCTAATTCTTTTTTTATTAATATTGCTAAATACATATTATCTATTCTTACAACTTCACCACTCATTTTACTTTTCCCTTTATATTTATGTTCACATTATATATACTAAATATTATATATTTTATGTTTTGTAATATAAACAATAATAACATTTATGTAATATATAAAAAAACAGTATTAGCTAAAAACTTTTCTACTAATACTGTTTATTTTATCTTTTTATTATCCCTTCATAATTGTTTCAAATTCTTCTCCAGAGATTTTTTCTCTTTCTATAAGTACTTTAGCAATACTATGAAGTTTTTCTGTATTTGTTGTTAATATTTCTTTACCAATATTATATGCATTGTCTATAATTGATTTAATTTCTGAATCAATCTTAGATGCTGTTTCTTCACTTATATGTTTAGTATGTCCTATATCTCTTCCTAAAAATACTTGTTCTGAATTTGTAACATATGATATAGTTCCGAAGTTTATAACTCATACCATATTTTGTAACCATATCTCTTGCAATTTTTGTTGCACGTTCAATATCATTACTTGCTCCTGTTGATATATCTCCGAAGTATTATTTCTTCTGCGATTCTACCACCTAAAAGTCCTATTATACTTTCTTCCATTTCTTTTTTAGATATGAATGATTTATCTTCTCCGAGACTTATACATTGTATATCCTCCAGCCATACCTCTTGGAACTATAGATATTTCATGTACTTTATCTTGTGTTTTTAAGAAATATGACACAACAGCATGTCCTGCTTCATGATATGATACAAGTTTTCTTTCTTTTTCAGATACAACCCTACTCTTCTTTTCAGGTCCCATACTAACTTTTATCATTGCCTCTTCAATATCTTTTTCTGTTATATATTCTTTTTCTTTTCTTGCTGCTAAAAGTGCTGCTTCATTTAAAACATTTTCAAGATCTGCACCTGCAAATCCTGCCGTATTTTTAGCAACTACTTCTAAAGATATATCTTCAGATAATTTCTTATTCTTACTATGTACTTTAAGTATTTCTTCTCTTGCTTTAGCATCAGGCATTGATACAACTATTTGTCTATCAAATCTACCTGCACGAAGAAGTGCTGAATCTAATACGTCTGGTCTATTTGTTGCCGCAAGTACAATGACACCTTCATTTGAACCAAATCCATCCATTTCAACAAGTAATTGATTTAATGTTTGTTCTCTTTCATCATGTCCGTGATCCGAAGTCCTGCACCTCTTTGTCTACCTACTGCATCTATTTCATCTATAAATATGATACAAGGTGCTTTTTTCTTGGCTTCTATAAACATTTCTCTAACTCTTTTTGCTCCAACCCCTGAATACATTTCAACAAAATCTGAACCTGAAATTATAAAAAATGGAACCCCTACTTCTCCTGCAACTGCTTTTGCAAGAAGTGTTTTACCGTGTACCAGGTCTTCCTACTAAAAGAACTCCTTTTGGTATTCTTGCACCCATTTCTATATATTTTTGTGGATTTTTTAAGAAATCTACTATTTCTTTTAATTCACCTTTTTCTTCTTCAATACCTGCAACATTATCAAATCTAACAGTATTTTCATCTTCTTCTATAAGTCTTGCTTTACTTCTTCCTATTGCTATATCTTTATCTGGCATTTCTTGTCTTGCTCTTATAGAAGCCATATTTATCCAGCTTATTACAAGTATAATAACTATTGCTGTTGGAAGTATTACAACTGTATTTTGAACTACTTTATCTACAAATGTTAATTCTTCTTGTTCTATCACAAATCCATCTTTAATCTTATCTGAAATTTCTGTTAAAAATACTTGATCATTTGGTATATTTGTTCTTGCATTTTTATCATTATATATGTATCTTACATATGTCTTATCAGATGCTATCTTAATTTTTTTTACTTTTTCTTGTTTTATTGCTGATACCATTTCAGAATAATTTATATTTGTCTCAAATCCATTTTTCAAATTCATGAAAATTAATGCTATAACTACTATTACAAGTGCTATCCTTACTATATTTCCTATCTTTTTCATCATTTTCCTTCCTATTTTTTCTTTCCTACTTCATGACATCTTCTACATCTAGGTTCATAACTTTCTTTTTCACCTATTTGTATTATTTCTGAATCTATACTTGCAGGTTTTCCATTTACTATTCTTTGACTTCTAGTAGCAGGCTTTCCACATTTCATACACACTGCTTGAAGTTTTGTTATGAATTCTGATTTAGCTAAAAGTTTAGCTGTTATATCAAATGGTTCACCTCTGAAATCTAGATCAAGTCCAGACATTGCAACTCTTATCCCTTTATCTACAAGTTCTTCTACTACATCTATTATTCCTTCGTCAAAAAATTGTACTTCATCTATTGCAACTAAATTAACATCTTTTTCATTTTTTAATATTTCTAATATTTCTTCTGAATTTTCAACAGCATGTCCTTCTATTGTTTCACCATTATGTGATACAACATCTGTCTTACTATACCTATTATCAATTTTAGGTTTAAAAACAAATACTTTTTGTTTTGCTATTATTGCTCTTTTTACTCTTCTTATAAGTTCTTCACTTTTTCCACTAAACATTGGTCCTACTATAATTTCCATATAACTATATTCTGGTCTAAACATGTTTATCTCCTAATCTTAAAAATTTATTGTAATTTTTCCACAATTCTATGATATCTAGGGTCTTTTAATTTTTCTATATATCTTCTATATTCTTCATCACTATTTCTATTTAAATATTTAATATTAAAATTATACATTTCCTCTAAATTTGTACCTATAACATTTAAATTTCTATCAATCATTGTATATCTTAATTTTGCATATCCATAATCATCTATTTCTATTCCATTATCAATATTTGCAAATATATATATACCTTCTGTTATCAATGTTGAAATAAAAATATCATATTCTAGTTTTGTTCTTGGTTGAAAATTCTTATCAACAATTTGCCATTTTTCATTCATATTTTTAACAATATAATTATCTCCATCTGGTATCACTTCTTTATATATAGGTGAAATTGCTTTTAAATCTTCATCTTCATTACTTGCAAAATATGTTATTTTTCTAGGCTTCCTTTTTATAGCAAGCCTCTTATCTTCAAAAACTTCTATTTGTACATTATTATTTAATGTATATTTTTTACCTTGTAAATTGAACCAACCTTGTTCTTTTTTACTTGGTGAAAAATATGGTAAAAATCCATTATTATATACATAAAGATAATTATCATCATGTATAAGTTGTTCTGCATTTAATTTTATATAATCACCTTTACTTTTACTATTTTTTAATAAGTCTCTTTTAGTAACTAATGTATATATTTCTTTTTCTGTTATTTCTGATTTTTGAATTAAAACATCATATTTATCAGTAAATTGATATCTTTTTTCATTACTATTTTTTGTATCTTCATATATATTTCTAGTAGCAAATCCATTATATTTATTACTTACCTCTAATTCTGGATTTTTTTCTCCTATCACATCTTTTAAAATTTTTACAAACTCATCTCTTTTTCCTTCATGATCTTCATTTGCATATTCTGAATTATATGACATTACTTTTCTTTCATTTTTCATGATTACATCTGTTGTATTTTTAGTTGAAACAGCTGCAAGTTCAAATGTTTTATCATATGCTCTTATTTTATAAAATGGTGTTGCATAATCATATTTAAAATCTATTTTTGTTTCTCCAGATTTATTAATATATCCATATTTACCATTTAATTTCACATTTATATATATACTTTTATCTGGTATTTCTTCTACATATTTAAAATATTCAGGATTATATGCTATTAAATTAATATCTTCTCTTTTCTTTATATATTCAGCTATCTTTTTATATTGTGATAATGATATTGCAGACAATCCTATTATTCCCATCATAATAATTATTATTGTACTTGCAAAAAAATTATCTTTTTCAATATAATTATTTTTTGATAATGTTCTTATTATCAAAATTCCTGAAATTATTGTAAATATAGGATAGATATATGAAGGTGTAAAAAATGTTATAATTCCTACAAGTGAAAAAAGGTAGAATACAAAATAATATCCTTTTTTCATATTAAATATTGAAAACACAAAATTTATAAAACATATTACTACACTAATTCCAAATATAATATTATGTTCTATATTCATAACAAATCTTTGGTGTCTTGTAAGTTCTAGTTTATTATTATGTAACATATACCATACATACATAATAAGAAGCAATCCAAGAATAATATTTAATATTCCTAAAAATATATTTGTCTTCTTACCTTTCATCTTTATATACTCCTTATATTAATTTTCTTTTATATACCATTTTGATAAATCCATATCTTCTATATCTAAAATCATTTCATGTTTTGGTAATACCCTAAATGTATATACAAAATTTCCACCATTATTTATAGTAATATCTCCTGTATATGTACATGTTCCATCATCATTTTTATTTGTAAACTTAAGTTCTTCAGATTTCAAATATTTCATTTTACCGGTCTTCTATTAGTTCTGCGATATATACTTCTACCTTTGCATTTTCTACTGCTATTCTACCCAAATCTACTCTTATACTTACTTTTATATTTTCACCTGCATCTAAAGTTTCTTGTCCTACTTGTGTATCTTGATATATCTTAATATTTTTCCATTCTTCATAACACATTTTTTTCCATTTTAAGAAATCAAAAACTTTTTCTAATGAATTAAACTTACTATCATTTATTTCTATAAGTGGCATATATATTTTTCTTAAATAATCTATAAGCATTCTAGCAGTTGAATACATTCCTGCATTTGTAGCTATAGAATTTTTCATATATTTAATCCAATCTAAAGAATATGAGTTTATATTTTCCTTATTATAATATTTTGGTATGATTTTACTTTCAAGCATTTCATAAAGACTATTACTATCTACTCTATCTTGTTCTTCATCTGTAGCATATCTTTTTCTATCACCTATTGCAAATCCATTTGTTCCATCATATCCTTCATCCCACCATCCGGTCTAAAATACTAAAGTTTACAGCTCCATTTATTGCAGCTTTTTGTCCACTTGTTCCGAGACGCTTCATATGGTCTTCTTGGATTATTCATCCAAACATCAACACCTGCTACAAGCATTCTTGAAAGTCCCATATTATAATTTTCAAGAAGCATTATTTTTCCTTTAAATTGTGGCATTTTTGAAACTTCATCAATACGTTTTATAAGTTCTTGTCCCATAACATCAGCAGGATGTGCCTTTCCTGCAAATACAAGTTTTACTGGTCTTTTTTCATCATTTAAAAGTTGTGTTAGTCTTTCTAAATCTTCAAATATTATTGTTGCTCTCTTATATGTTGCAAATCTTCTAGCGAATCCAATTATTAGATCATTTTCATTTATCTTACCAACTGTTTCTACTATTTCATCATATGTAGCACCATTTTCACTCATTCTTCTTCTAACATTTTTATTTATTTCTTCTATTAATTTTTTCTTATATGTTAAATGTGTGTTCCATAAAACATCATTTGGAATATTATATATATTTTTCCACACATTATTATCATATATCCTATCTTGCCAATATGGTATTAAATAATTGTTATACATTTTCTTTATACCTGGTGCAAGCCATGTACATGTATGTACACCATTTGTTACATATGTAATTGGAGATTCATCATCTGCAGTATTTGGCCATATTTCTGTAAATAATTCTTTAGAAACATCTCCGGTGAAGTTTACTTACCCCATTTTTCTTACCTGCTATTTTAAGTGCAAATACTCCCATATTAAATGCTTTTTTATAATTATCATTTGGTGTCATTCCCAAACTTAAGAAAGTATCTTTAGAAATTCCAAGATCATCCCATTTACCATCAAACATTTTTTCTATTAATTCAATATCAAATATTTCATTACCTGCTGGTACTGGTGTATGTACTGTTACTGCTGTCATTGTTTTTACAAATTCTTTTGCAACTTCAAATGAAACTTGTTTTTCTTTCATTATTTGTTCTATAAGTTCTATGATCAAAAATGCTGAATGTCCTTCATTCATATGATATAGGTTTGGTCTTATATTTAATGCTTTTAATAATTTAACTCCACCTATTCCAAGAATCATTTCTTGCATTAATCTCATTTCTCTTCCACCACCATATAATCTATATGAAAGTTCCCTATATTTACTACTATTTTCTTCAGTATCAGAATCTAAAAGATATAATTTTACTCTACCTACATTTATTACCCATACTTTAAGCATTACCTTATTATTTTCAATATCTATATATATGGCAAGATCTCTTCCTTTTTCATCTTTAACCTTTTTTATAGGCATATTATCTAAATCTGATTTTGCAAATAATGTAAGTTGATTTCCTCTTCCATCAATTTTTTGGTTAAAATATCCTTCTTTATACATTAAACCTATACCTACAAGTGGTATTCCAAGATCACTTGCTGACTTTAGATGATCACCTGATAATATACCAAGACCTCCTGAATATAATGGCATTGTTTCATCTAAACCATATTCTGCTGAAAAATATGCAATACATTTATTTTTATATTTTTCATAATTATTCATATAATATGTATTATTATTTTCCATATATCCTTTGAAATCTGAATATACCTTATTATATTCTCTTAAAAACTCTTCATCTTTTGCTACTTCTTCAAGTTTAGTTTGTGAAATTTGTTTTAAAAATTTAATTGGATTTTTTTCTAATCTTTCCCAAAGTTCTTTATCTATATTTTTAAATAATTTTAAACTTTCTGTATTCCAACACCACCATAAATTTTCTGCTATTTCTTGTATTCCTTTTATTCTTTCTGGTAATTTAGGAACCACTGTTAATCTATTAAATATGTACATTTCTCCTCCGTATATTTTTTATTTTTCTTTTGTATTATATTTAAAATAATTATAATTCATTATATCTATTATTTTGTAATTCTTATTTTATTCTCTAGTAAACTCTGTCATTACTGCAGCATCATAATTCCAAAAATTTGCTGTAAAACTACTTATTATTTCATTTAATTTTTGTTGTGTAGCAAATTCTAACACATATTTTCTACCAAAATTATTTGCATCTTGATCTACTAATAATGTTATATTTCCTCCCATTCTATAAGAATAAAATATATTATTTTCTTTTCTTTGTAGCTCTCTATATCTTGTAATAGTTTCTGGTGTAACATTACCTTGATTTGTTTTAAACATTCTATCAAATTCTGTTATATCTGATATATACACTTTTTTAGGTTCTTCTATATTTTTATCTGCTTTTTTCTCTTTTTTTGTTGTCTGAAGCTTTAATATTGTCATATATTTATTATGTACATTAAAACTTATAACACCTAATATAATTATTATCATTAACATAGATATTACTGCATATACTGTTAAAAAACCTTTTCTTTCTTTTAATTTACTTCTCAAGTTAAATCTCCTTACTATTACAATTTTAAGCATAACTTATATTATAATTTACTATATACAATTCTTTTTTTCTACCTTTTTTACAAAAAATAAAATAAACTTAAAAGAGTACATTTTTTAATCTATGTACTCTTTATTAAAAATATATTTTAATCATTAACTCATCACTTATTTTCCAAGCATATTATTATATTCTTCTTCTGTTATTCTTTCTATACCAAGCTTTTCTGCCTTCTTATATTTACTACTTGTTTCTTTTTCATATATTACAATATTTGTATCTTTTGTTATACTTGATTTTACTATTCCACCATTTGCTATTATTTCTTTTTCTATTTCTTTTTTAGGTTTACTAAAATTACCTGTAAGTACAAATATTTTATCTTTAAATATATCTGACACTATTTCTATATCTTCTGAATTTTCTTTTTCTTCTTGTACTTCCATTCTAATTCCATGTTCTTTTAATTTTAATATTATATCCCTATTTTTTTCTTTTCTAAAGAAATTATATATATTGCTTGCTACAATATCCCCTATACCATCTATTTGTTTTAGGGCTTCTTCATCACTTTCCATTATCTTTTCTATAGAATTAAAATTTTCATTTCTAACAATTTCTTTACTTTGGTTTACTCCGAACACCTTGTATTCCTAAAGATACTAATACTCTATTTAAAGAATTTTCTTTACTTTTTTCTATTGCTTTTAAAATATTTTCTTCAAACTTAGTACTTTTTCCTGCTTTTGTTTTCTTTTCCTTATTTCTTTTTTCTTTTATTTTAGTTAAATCTTCTAATTTTAAATCATATATGTCTGTTATATTTTCTATAAGTTTAAGATCAATTAAATCTCTTATTATATTTTCTCCGAAGCCCCTCTATATTCATACAATTTTTAGATGCAAAATATATTATTTTTTGCATTTTTATTGCAGGACATTCTTCATTCACACACTTATAATCAACTTGTTCTTTTATAAGCCTGCTATTACATATAGGACAATTTTCTGGCATTTTAAATACTATTTCTTTTCCAGTTCTTTTTTCTTCTAATGCTCTTACAACTTCTGGTATAACATCTCCTGCTTTTTGTATTATTACAGTATCTCCAATTCTTATATCTTTTTTTCTAATAATATCTGCATTATTCAGTGTTGCTTTAGATATTCTAGAACCATCTACTATTTTACCTTCTTTAAATACTGCAAGTGGAGTTATAACCCCTGTTCTTCCGAACATTTAATTCTATTTTTTCAATAATTGTTTCTACTTGTTGTGGTGGATACTTATATGCAACAGCCCATTTAGGATATTTTTCTGTTGTTCCAAGTATTTCTCTATATTCTAAATCATTTACTTTTATAACAGCACCATCTATCCCAAATGACAAGTCTTGTCTCATACTTCCTATTTCTTCAATCTTTGTTATAGCATCTGCTATACTGCTTACAACTTTCCTATATGGATTTACAGTAAAATTTAATTTTTCTAAAAAATTTAAAGTTTCACTATGTGTTTTAAATTTATCATCTGCATATTGAAGATTAAAAATAAATATATGTAGTTTTCTTTCTGCTACAACTTCTGCCTTTTTTTGTCTAAGTGTTCCGAGATGCTGCATTTCTTGGATTTGCAAAAAGTTTTTTACCTTGTTCTTCGTTTCTTGAATTTAATTTTTCAAACTCCTTATATGGTAAATATATTTCACCTCTTACTATAAGTTTTTTATCATATGATATTTCATGTGGTATATCTTTAATATGTACTATATTTGCTGTTACATCTTCTCCGAACTTCTCCGGTCTCCTCTTGTTACACCACGAACAAGTTTTCCATTATTATACTCAAGTGCAATTGATAATCCATCTATTTTTGTTTCAACAACATATTCTATATCATTTCTTTTTATAGAATTTTTCTTAAATGTTTCATCATCTTCTTCATTAATTTCAAAATTCAAACCTTTTCTTGTTCTTTTTTCAAAATCATATATCTCTCCATATGAAAATACATCTTGTAAACTTTTAAGTGGTATTTCATGTTTTACTTTAGTAAATAAGTTAGAGACCTTTCCGGCCTCCAACTCTATTTCTAACTCCTTTTTTATCAACAAGTTCTGGGTATTTTTCTTCTATTTCTAATATTTTTCTTTTTAATTTATCATATTCATAATCTGATATTTCATTTGTATTCTTATTATAATATAGGTCTGAATGGTATTCTTCTTCTTTTCTTAAACTTTTTAATAATTTTTTTATATCTGTTTTCTTCATACCATCTATTTCTATATCATATTTGCTACTATTTTTAACTTCATCTTTTAAATCAAGTCCTTCAAAAAAATCCATATTATTATTCATATTAATTTTCTCTCTTTTATATTTTTTCTGTTAATTCATTTCTTTAAATAATATATTTGCAATATTAAGAAGTTTATCATCTTCATATCTATTACATAATAATTGCATACCTATTGGCATATTTTCATTATCTTTTGATACTGGTACTGATATTGCAGGTATTCCTGTTATATTTGCAAGACATGTATATATATCTGAATAAAATGTTTCTTCTTGATTTTGTTCTATATATCCTTTTTTAGGTGCTGTTTTTATAGTAACAGGCATTAATATCGCATCATATTTTGCAAATATTTCATTCATTTTTTCTATTATTATTTGTCTTACTTTTAATGCTTTTTTGTAATATGCATCATAATATCCTGCTGATAATACATATGTACCAAGCATTATCCTTCTTTTTGCTTCTCTTCCAAACCCTAATGTTCTAGTCTTTTTAAATAATTCATCCATATTTTTAGGATTTTCTACTCTTTGTCCATATCTTACACCATCATATCTTGATAAGTTTGAACTTGCTTCTGCCGCACTTATAATATGATATACAGATATTGCTTCTTTACCATATGGAAATTCTATGCGTTCTAAAATCGCTCCTTTTTTTTCTAAGGCTTTAATACTATTTGTTATAGCTTCTCTTACTTCTTCTTGCATTTCATCTTTTAAGAAATTATCTATTATTGCTATTTTCTTACCTAATATATCATCATTTAATTTACCTTCAAAATCTTTTAAATCTTTAGGATTTACACATGTTGAATCCATATCTTCTAATGATTTTCCGATTTTCCATATAATATTTTTTACCAGAAATTATATTTAAAAGTTTTGCTGCATCTTCTACTGTTCTTGTAATTGTACCTGCTTGGTCTAAACTTGATCCAAATGCAGTAATACCATATCTTGATACTGTTCCATAACTTGGTTTTAATCCCACTACTCCACAATAATTTGCAGGTTGTCTTACAGATCCACCAGTATCTGAACCAATTGACCATGGTGCCATATTTCCAGCTACTGCTGCAGCACTTCCTCCTGATGATCCACCTGGTACTCTATCTAAATTAATTGGATTACTTGTAATCTTATATGCTGAATATTCTGTAGATACACCAAATGCAAATTCATCCATGTTTACTTTACCAATTATTCCGATATCCTGCTTCTTTAATATATTTAATTATTGTTGCATCATATGGTGATACATAATTTTCTAATATCTTACTTGCAGATGTTGTTTTTGTACCAATTACATTTATATTATCTTTTATAGCTATTGGTATCTTATCTTCTATAACATCACTTACAGATAAGTATGCTCCTATTTTTCCGATCTTCTTTTTGTATATTTTCTAAATAAATTTGATATATTTCTTTTTTAGTTATTTTTTCATCTTCAACTAATTTTTCTAAATCTTTTACACTTAATTTTAAAATCTCTTCTTTTTTCATCTTTTCCTACTCTTCATTATTATTTATACTTGGTACATTTATCATATCACCTATTGTTTTTGCATTTTCTAATATACCTTTTGTATTTTCAAATTTTTCTACTTTATCTTCTCTTATACAGTTAATATTACTACTCATAATTTCATTTACAATAACATTGTCTGTATCTATATCATTTAAAATTTCCATATATCCTAAAATATTTGAAAGTTCTTTAGACATCTTTTCTAAGCCTTTTTCATCAAATTCTAACTTAGCAAGCTCTGCCACCTTTTTTGTTTCTTCAATACTAATCATTATTTTTTATCCTTAACATTTAACCTTTCATTATATACAATTATAGCCTCTTCTTGTGTTATATCTCCATTATATACCATTTTCCTTAAAACAATATTTCTTCTTTGTACTGCAAGTTCATAATGTTCATATGGATTATATGCACTTGGTGCATTTGGTACTCCTGCTAAAAATGCTGCTTCGTTTAAGCTTAATTTTTCTGGTGTTTTTCCATAATATCCTTGAGTTGCAGGTCCTATCCCATAATATCCTGCTCCAAAATATGATGTATTTACATATATCTCTAAAATTTCATCTTTACTATATTTTTTTTCAAGTTCTATTGAATAAAATAATTCTTTAATTTTCCTATTTATCTCTGTCCTTTGATCTAAAAATATATTTTTAGAAACTTGTTGTGTTATTGAACTTCCACCTTCTTTTAATTTTAAACTAATTATATTATTATACATTGCTCTTGAAAATCCAATAATATCTATTGCACCATGATTATAGAATCTTCTATCTTCTGCAGCTACAACTGCCTTCAAATACAATTTATCAATTTTTTCTTTCTTTACATATGTTGCTCTACTTCTTATACCATCAACTATTTGTTCAATTTTACCTGCTTTAACTTCATTATTTACTTCATTATATATTATTCCTAAATATGCCATTACCGCAATTATAGCAAGTAATACAATTCCTAATATAATCGATAAAATTGTTTTTAATATCTTTTTCATATCTATTTCTCTCAACCTTAAAATTAAACTTATCTTAGTAAAATATATCATATATCCCACATATTTTTCAACAAACAATATTTATTATTTTTTATTAAAATAATTGACAAAAAGTTTAAAAATATGTAAAATATATAAGTACATGGTGGTAGTAGCGTAGCTGGTTAACGCGTCAGTTTGTGGCACTGAAGATCGAGGGTTCGAATCCCTCCTACCACACCATTATTGGGCTGTAGCCAAGCGGTAAGGCATCAGACTTTGACTCTGACATGCGCAAGTTCGAATCTTGCCAGCCCAGCCAATATAACAAAAGAAAAAGCTTGATATATCAAGCTTTTTTTATTTTAAAAATATCAAAAAAACAATAATTAAAAAATTAAAAAACAATCACTCTTTTATAGTATCTCTTCTAAATATAGCAAAACAAATCAAAAACGTATAAACCTAATTTATATTTTTCTGATGTGCTTTTCTTTTACTTTAAAAATTTTTTAATTGCTTTTTTGACTCCTGTTCTATGAGTTCCTTGAATAATCGTTTCAATTATTCCTTTTTCATCTATTTTTTGTGACTCTATTGGGATAATTCCATCTCCCTCTAATTTTATAATTTTATCTATAAAATATAAACAACAAGACTCAAAATTCAACTTAAAAAAATCTACTATTAATTCTAAACTTGTAGATTTAACAATTATGTTGATAAATTTTTTTTTGTTTATTTTAAAATTAATTTTTTTTAATTCTGGAGCATTCTTCCTAATCATTTTATCAGCATAATCTCCATCAAAATTTTTTAAATAAAATTGATATAATCTTTTTCCATATTTAAACCCTAATATTTGTTTATTGTATAATATATTCTTCATCTTTTTAGGTTCTACTAATGGTGTTCCTTTATATGGAACCGCAATATTTATGATTTTTTCATAACAATCTTCATCTAATATTTCCATTAATTTTAAAGACACTATTCCTGCTTTTGAATTTGCAATAATATTTATTGTATCATATTTTATTTTTATTTTTAAAATTAACTTCCGTATTTCTTTAGAAAGTTTTTCTAATGAAAATCCTCTTTCAAATCCCAGCAATATAAAATCTGTATCATTTAAGACTTTATATTTTTTTATATTCTTTCTCATTTTTTCAAGTGCATCTGAATAATATTCAGGTAGCATAATTATAACTTTTTTACTTCTTTTGTTTTCCTTTAATAACCAACACTTAAATTGGTTAAATTTACATTCTAATATTTTCATATCTATCTCCTCCAAACAAATTTTTATCTTGAGTAATTTTTTATGTTCTGATAATTATATTATAACATTTTTTCTTGATTATGTTAAGTATTTTAATTATTATGTATTTTTCTCTTTTTGTAATCTTTCTCTTCTTATTTCTGCTAATAATTTATCTACTCTTTTGATTGTATTATCACATTCTTTAATTAACTTTTGTGCTGCCTTTAAATCTTTTTCATTCTTTTCTATGATTCTTTTTGTTTTTTCTGTCATACCTTTTCTCCTATCTATCCTTTAATTTTAATACCTCATAATTTATTTCAACTAATCTTTTATTAAACTTTCTCATATTTTTATTTAATATTTTCCTTATCATTAATATACTTTGCCTTTATATATTAATTTTAACTAATTCTTCTTTTAGTAGTTCATATTTATTCATAATTATCCTTTCATATTATTAAATATGATATTACTTAAATTATATTATAAGTATATCATTTATTATATTCTTGCTACAACAATAACATTAATATCTCGTTATTTTACTCCCTAAAACTTCCATAAACTTTTTATATTAAATTTTATTTGAAGCATTTTACAATATTATTATATTTTTGTATATACTTTTTTAGAAAAAAAAATATAAAAAGCGAACTAAAAATATTGCATAAAATATTTTTAGATGCTATAATAATTTTATCGAGGTGTGGCGCAGTTGGTAGCGCGCGTGGTTTGGGACCATGAGGTCGCAGGTTCGAGCCCTGTCACCTCGACCAGTATTAAAAAAAGCTTGTTAAATCAAGCTTTTTTTATTTATCAATCTAATAAATGATTTATTATAAAATTATTCCATATTGAGAATTTAAAGATTCTATTCTATATCTTCCTATTTTTGTAGATTTCTTTAATAATTCACTTACAATTTTTTTAAAACTATTATATAAACCTATATTATTACCTTCACTATAAAGTTGTACCATTCTCCAGATTGAATGAGTCCAATTCCATTCTTCTTTACTCAAATTATAATTTAAGTCTGGTATAAAATACGAATTTTCAGCTATTCTTTCAATAATCTTATTTTTCCCCTCAAAATTGTTTGAATCAAAAAGAGTATTCAATTTTTCTAATTTCTCTATTTCAAATCTTCCTTTTTCAATTTCCTCCAAAATATTATCTATACAACTATTATAATATTTATTAATTATTTTAAAAATTAATACTTCATTAATTTTTTTCATTTCTTCATTTTTTATTTTTCTAAGCCCATTTCTCCTTAATAAGTATCTTGGATCTTCCATTATTTCTGATTTCTCTAAATAATTATCTATTGCTTCATTTATTTCTTCATACTTAAATTTATTTTGTATTCCAATTATTTCAGCATAATAACATAATTCATTTAACTTTTGAAACCAATTATTAACATCTATAATATCATTTTTTTCCAAGACATATTTACTGTAAAATTCTTGTATCCTTTGTCTTAATTTATCTTCTCCCAAATAAAAATTATCTATATCTTCTTTTTTTGTTCTAATTAACTGTAAATCTTTATACCAGTTATTAATTTTTTGAAAATTTCTATCTAAATCTAAGTCATAATAAATATTTATCACAAATTCTATTAATATAATTTTATATGAAAACAAATCATTTTCTTTTAAATAATTTTTTATGATATCATACGGTAATTCCTTTTCTGATTCTCTCAAAACACTTTTTGATATATCTGCTTTTTTTACACTTTCTTTTTGCTTTAATTCCTTATGAGAACATCTCTTTTCAATATCTTCTATTACAATAGCTAATGATATAGTAATTAATTGAGAAATTTGCTTATCTGTTAATCCTAATTTTGAGAAATTGATATGTTTAATTAATAATTTCACAAAATTAAGCCCTTTCTCTAATGTCCTTAGATTATTAACATAATCTGAATTAAATATTTCAAATGTTGAATTTGAAATAATTTGCTTCAATTTTTTATCAATTTCTATAGATTCAATTGAATTATTTAAAATCTCTTTCATTGCTGTATGAGAATAATGATCAACATTATATATCTTTTGAATTACTTTCTCACTAAAACTTAAATATATACTTTTTTCTTCTTCAATAATTTTATTTTCGTTAGCTACAACTATAATTAACGAATTATTTATATTAGAAATAGATTCAATTATACCTAAAATTGCCTCCATCTTTATATTAGAACTTTTCCTTTCTAAATCATCTATTACAATAATAAACTTTTCTCTCTTACATTTTTTCTCAATTGCCTTTTCTATATCATTTTTTAAATAAGGAATTGATATAGAAGCAAATGGAAAATTAATACTTAAATCTTTTATTCTATTGACTCCTTTTTTTATAAAATTTAATACTCTATTTAATTTAGAATAAATTTCTATTTTTACTTCTTCTATAGAATTTAATCCAAACAAAGAAACATAAATATGTTTTTTATCACATAAATATTTTTTCCTTAAAAAATATGTTTTACCTATTCCCCATTCTCCTTTAATTAGTACACATTTATATATATCTGAAAATTCATTATCTAATCTTGATTCTAGTTCGTCAATTGTCATATCCAATAATCCTTTCATTAAATTATCTTCAAAAACAAAATAATTCAATATCTTACATAAAATTTCACTTTGTTTTTGTCTCATTAATCTTTATTAATTTTATTCGTAAATATATTTAATTGCTATATTTTACATAATGTATTCTTATACTTTAATTAAATAATTAATATTAAAATTTAAATAATTTAAATTTTAATTCATAACTTTTTCTTACCTTTTTAATCTCATCCCCTACATTCAATATAAATTAATTTTTCATTTATCCTATTCTAAATAATTTTATAATATAGCCTTTTTAATATTTAATTATACTATTTTGATATTTTAAGATTTGTATTATATTATTTATACTAACCTTTTTATTAATTCATTTATTTCTTTTTTATTTTCCATTCTTTACAAATCTCCATTTCCATAATAAAATAAGAGTAATAGAAGGATTTGTTTATTATCCTTCTATTTGACTTTCTGAGATCATTTCAATCTCTTCTATCTTTGTATATCCCCACGATATATTATCCTTTTTATTTATAAAATGTTTCACATTTTATAATATTTTAATATTCCTTTTCCTTTAATATTTTACCAAGTCTCTCTTCTGCTTTTTTAACAAAATAGTTTTCTTTTTCAAAAGGTATTTCTAGATTTTCTATTATTTTCTTTAATTCTTCAATTATTGTAATATTTTTATTTGTTTCTGTTTCTATTAAAAGATCACCATTCTCTATATCTTTTATAGCAAGTTCAATATTATCATTATAATATATAATATCATCTTCTATAATATTCATTATTTCATAATATCCGAGTTCTTCAAAAAGTTTTATACCTTCAGTATAATCAATCACTTCACAACTAGTTGCTGTTTGACTTACTATCTCACCTTTTTCATTAATATTTTTCTTTTTGAATGTTATCTTATTAACCTTTTTACCATCATTGTCTATATTCCTTATAATCACTGCCTTCGACAATATTTCTCTTACTTTTAATTCTTCTGCCTTTAATTTTTTAGGTATTAAATAATGATCATCTAATCTAAATATTCTTCCTTTTTTTAATCCCTTTTCTTCTAGGTGTTTAATCAGTTCTTCTTTTGAACATAATATTCTTATTGTAATCTCATTTTCTTGTTTTATAGGCATCTATTCTCCTTAATCTTTTAAATTAAAATAACATATTTCTAATATATATTTTACTTCATCAGTTATCTTACTACTTTTTCTTATTTCTTCTATTGTTAACCAATTGTATTCATCATGTTCTGTGAGTATAATATTTCCAGTATTCTTAACATCTAAAACAAAATTATACTGTCTTGTTTTTTTCCCTTTCCAGAAATACAGTCAAAACTCCCTATATATAATTTTACATTCACAACATCAAGATTAGTTTCTTCTTTTACTTCTCTTATAAGTGAATCATATATATTTTCTCCTTGTTCCATATTTCCACTAGGAAGTTCATCTATTCCTCCCATAAAATCATCTGTTTTTCTAGACATTATTAATACTTCATTCTTTTCATTTAAAATCATTGCTCCTACAACATTTTAACAATTCCTTCTTGTTCTCCTTTTCGTATAAGCAGTTCATATAGTTCCTTGTTCACCTCTTAACTTTATTCTAACTCTATTCTATATAACTTTTATTCATTATAATACATAATTTCTTTATTTAATTTTTTAGCATATTCTATCTCGTTTTTTGTACTTTCTCCAATATAACCATTTATATTACAAACAAATATTGCATCAGAAATTTCTATTCTTCTTAAATGTCCTTCTTTTAATAATACTATTTGTTCTTCTGTTAAAACAATCTTAGTATTCACAGGATAAATCGGATGTAATACACAATATCCTTCTAAAGATAATTTTTCTCCTATTTCTAACATTTCTTTTTGAAATTTAAAACTTCCACATATTGTTACTATTTTCATTAATTACTCCTATTTATGCATACATTTTTGCATTCTCATTTATATTCTCAATGTCTTTTTTTATCAATTTGAATACTTCCACATTATCTTCAAACACTTCTGATACTGGTCCTAAAGGACTAAAAGGTTCTGTTTTTAATTTTTCTATACTTAAAATTCCATTTTTATGTACATATTTTATCAATGTTTTAACAAACTCTATTTGCTTACTATTTAACCTACTATTGTTTATATATTTAGCAAATATTTCATTTGCTGTTTCTTCATCAAGCCCTACAATACTTCTTACTACTTCTATTAAACTTTTTTCAGGATATGCTTTTTCATATTCTGCATTATTCCCTAAACTTTGAAACATTTCTTCTAGTTCTTTCTTTTCTGTTTCATTTAATCTTTGATTATGTCTTATCTTATACACTGTTAAGTTGTCTAAATTGCCTTCAAAGAACTTTTCTACTTTTTTCCTATAACTTTCATAGTTTCCGTTCTTGAATATTGTATCCTTCTTTTTTCTCACTAACCTTAAGTTCATCTCTTATATCCACATTATATATCCCTTTTGGTGGATTATCTATATATTTCATCAGTTCTCTTAATATTGTTCTTGTCTTTTCTATTTCAAAAAAGTCACTTATTCCCCAATATTCTGGTTCTGATGCTTTTTCTATACGATCTTTTTCTGATACTACTTCTGGTATTGTTCCTAGTTTTTTTAAGTCTTCTACTAATTCTACAAGTATTCTTCCTTGTACAGATGTACTTTTACCTGTAATTCTTCCTACTTGTAGTCCATATACTAAATTATCAAATCTTTTAGCAAGTTCATCAGAATCTTCACTTAATAATATAGGAATTATATTTTCTCTTATTTCCATATATGAGATATTATCAATATGTTTCCAATTATCAGGATTTGAAAATTTATCTATATATACTGCCTTATTCCTAACTATAAAACTGTTAGTGTTAAGTTCTGTTATTTTCTTTAAAAACTCTTCTACTAATTCTTCCCTATAGTTTTTATACTCTTCTTGTGATTGGTAATTAATATTTTCTAGTTCAACAATTAAATCCAGCTTAAGATTATATATCTTTTCAGTTAATGATTGTACACTTTGTACTTCTATTCCTCTAGCATTTTCTTCAAAGAATTCAAAATTTCTACAACAGTCAAATATATAGAATTGTTGTTTATGTTTATCTATACCAAATAGATTTTTACAAAGCCTTGTTCCTCTTCCTATCATTTGCCAGAATTTTATCTTTGATTTTACTGGTTTAAAGAATACCAAATTAAGTACTTCTGGAATATCTATTCCTGTATCTAACATATCTACAGAAACAGCAATTTGTGGCATCTTATTTGGATTTTGAAAATCTTCTATTAATGGACTTACATAGTTTACTTGGTTGTCTATAACCCTTGCAAACATCCCATTATACTTAGGATATATTGAGTCAAATACTTTTACTATTGCTTCTGCATGTTTATGATTTCTAGCAAATATTATAGTTTTTCCGAAGCTTATCTCCACCTTCTACTTTTAACCCTTTTTGCATAACTGTTTCTAATATAATTTTTATTGTATCTCTATTAAACAGCCATGAGTTTATAGCAGAAGAGCTTATTTCTTCTTGAACTTCTCCTTCTTCAAATAGGTTTTCATATTCCTCTCTATCTTCTTCTTTAAGTTCACTATATTTTATCCCACGTTCTATAAACTTGGTTGTTGTACTTATTGTATGATAATCCACTAAATATTTTTGTTTTACTGCTTCATCATATTCATATACAAATGTAGGAACATTATTTTCAAGTTGGAAAAACTTATATGTATTTTTATCTACATCATCTCTTGGTGTTGCTGTTAATCCTACTAAAAGTCCATCAAAATAATCAAATATTGCTTGATATTTTTTGTATATACTTCTATGTGCTTCATCTATTATTATTAAATCAAAATGTCCTGGTGTAAATAATGCTATTCCATTTTTACTCTTCATTTTATCAATACAATTTATCATCGTTTGATATGTTGAAAATATTATTCTACTTTCTTCTGGATCCCTATCTTTAGAAGATAGTAAATTACAACATGACATATCTGGTAATAATTTTTTAAAGTTTTTTTCTGCTTGTTTTACAAGTTCTGTTCTATCTGCTAAAAATAATACATTTTGTACCCAATTTTTACTTGTAAGTACATCAACTAAAGATATTGCCGTTCTCGTTTTTCCTGTACCTGTAGCCATAACTATTAATGCTCTTCTATGTTTTTGTTCAAATGATTCACATACTTTTTTTACTGCTTCTAATTGGTATGGCCTATTTGCTATATCATTAGCTATAAATATGTGTTCTAGATTTTCTTTTGAATCTCTTCTTTTAATTAGAAGTTGTAATTCATCTTGTGTATAGAATCCTGAAACTTTTCTTTCTGGATATGATAGATCATCCCACATATATATTTCTTTTCCATTTGTATAATATATGATAGGTCTTTGTGCATATTCTTTTTCTAAACAATCTGCATATAATTTAGCTTGTTGTTGTCCAATTTTCGCATCTTTACTTGTTCTTTTAGCTTCTACTACTGCTAAAGGTTTTCCATTTTCTCCATATAATACATAATCTACATATCCTGCTTCTTGAGTATTTGGCATTCCTTTAACTTCTACTTCTTTTCTAATGTTTGTACTATCCCATCCTGCTATTTTTAAATCTAAGTCTATAAATTGTTTTCTTGTTTCAAACTCACTAATATCACTTACTTTAAAATTATATGCAGTCTTTTTACTTATTCTTTGTTTAGTTAGTTTTTCTCTTAATTCTTCGTTTTCTTTTAATATTTTTTCAATCTTTTCATCTTTTTCAACTAACTTATTTTCTAATTCTTCTCTTTCTTCTTTCTTTAAATTAGCACTACTTTCACCTGGTAATTTTCCCTCATCAAACTTTGTTTCTATATAATTTGAATCATAATAATATGCTATCCAATCCATAAAATCAAACAAATATTTTAAGCATAATACTGCTTCTTTTCTGGTAACCTTCTTATTACTATGTACTGCAAAATTTCCAAGTTTAATTATATATGTCATTCCATTAAAAACTTTTTCATTAATCATACTTTTAAAATTAATATCATACACAAGAGAAGATAAGTTATTTTGGTATGGTAACACTAATTCTCTATCATTTGCATATATCCATTTTACTGCAAGTTCTAATGCTCTTCTACATAGTATTGCACAAGATACATTTGCTACTGCAATACTTTTTTCTGCTTCCACAGATGCCTCTGCAAATGTCTTAAATATTCCATTTTTTAGTATAAAATCAAAATTAGACATATCTACTCCTTATTATATTTAAACTCACCAATTTGAGTTTTAAATAATTCAATTATTTCTTGTGTTTTAATATTTTTATTTATGAAATCTTCATATAACTTCAAAAGTTGTTCTGTTCTTATTATAAGAATATTATAATCTTCTGCTAATTCAATCTGCCTTGTTGGTAATTTTTCTCTTTCTTCTATTTTTTTATTTCTTTGATTTGCTACAATAAATATTCCCTTTACTTTTTCTTTATCTTGGTCTTTTCCTTCTTCTTCAAGCTTATCTATATATCTCTGAACATGATTATCTGTTTTACTTATATCTGTTCCCTTTATATTTCTTAAAAGACCTTTTGTTTCTATTAGAAATATATTTTCTCCTTTGCAAATCCTATAATCTTCTTCCATTTCATCTATAAATTCTTTATCCTCATATTCCAACATTTCATCTAACATTTTAATAGCTATTTTTTGTAACTTTTTGTCTGTTTGATACAAAATACTTTTTATTTCTTTATTCTCTTCTAATTTAATTAACTTATTTTCCTTTGTCTTTTGCAATTTAGTAATTTCTTCTTCTATTTTAGAAACTTCATTTTCAATACTCAAATCATCTAATATTTTTATATCATTAAACCATTCGGGTTCTTCTTCTTCATTAGAAGTATCAATAATTTTAGTCTTTTCTAAAAACGCTTCTAATATTTCTTTACTTTTCATTAAATCTAAAGTTGTAAAATATATATTTTCTTCAGCTTTTATCGTTGTCAATTTATTAGACTTATCAGATTTAAGTATTTTTTGTTCTTCCTTAAACCCTGTTTTATCAAAATAAAAATCTGCTGTTATCTTTAATTTATTTAAATTTATACAATTGCATCCAAAATTCAACGTAAAATAATAATTATATACATTTTGGTAAACTATTTTACTAATAAAATATGTTAAATTCTTTAAATCTTCATTTTTAACATAATGTCCATACCCATTTGAATAACTTCTCCAATATTCAAATGATAAATTCTGTGGTAAGATAACTAATATTTTTGTATTCTTATTATCTTCAATCATTTTATAATAATGACTTAAATCTTTGCTCATATTGATATCACTTATATCAGTGCCATCATATTTCCATAAATATTCAAAACTTAAATCTAAAACATTTAACTCAAAATCATCAAATACTTTTGGATCTGTAAGATCACTTAATGTATATTCATTACTTTCTTTGAACTCCATAAACATTCCATTAGACTTACCGTTCCCTGTTATAACTTGTATCAATTCATTTTCCTTCCTTAAAATACTTTTTTAATAAAACCTCATATAGAATAGCTATTTTTTCAAAAGTACCTTTAATTATATTAGTTAATACTATCCTATTCTCTTTATCTAATTGTATCATACTTTCAAATTTCTGTTTATCTATTTGTTTAACTATTTCAGAAAATTGGTTTTGTAAGGTAATTTCTGGAATTAATATTCTAAAATTCAAGAATCTATCTTTAGATAATTCTATTTGATTAGTAGATCCATTCACACATTCAGCATATAATTCCTTTTGAACTTTTTCTTGCATAAAATAATATTTAAAAAATATTGGATTCACCTCTTTATAGTTAAGCCTTAATATACTAACATGACTATCTGCCATATATTTATGGTCTTCTCCATAATATACATTACATCTACCAAGCGTTCCTGTTCCAGTTGAAGTTATTAAAACATCACCATTTTCAATCATTTTTTCTAATGCTTTTAATGCTTTATTTTCATCTTGATATTTAGCTTTTTCATACTTAAACTCGTCCCAATATATACATGCTTGACTTATAACTTTAATATTGGATTTTTCAACATAATTTGGTGTTTTTCCTCTTGAAAAATATACTGAAACATTTTTCATTTTTTCTTTTATTTTTATATCCTCAAACATCTCTACAAACTGAGATTTTATAATAGCATTAAGCTCTTCCAACTGTTTTTTCTTTTTGCCAATAATTTTCTCTATATTATCAAGAATTTTTGCAATATTAATTTGCTCTTCTTTATCTGGAATTTTTATTTCTATATTTTTTAAAATTCCTAAATTTATATTATTTTGTGCTACTCCTCTACTCTTTTTTAGCATTAAAAATTTCAAACTTTTTAAATAATAATATAAATATTCTAAATTCACTTCATTATTTATTAATTCAAGTCCTGCTATTGCTTGATTAGTAGCTGATTCTATTTCCAATATTGCTACTTCACCTACAGTTGCAAATATAGTGTATAGAATAGTTCCTCTTTTAAATATTTTAGCTGATGAATTTTTTAATCCTTCTTCTGTAATATTTTCTTTCACTTGATTAATATATTTTCCAGAAAAGTCTCCAATTTTACACCAAGGAATATCTCCATTATTCCAATAATTAATATTACTTCTTGATGGAGTCCCTCCTGCACTTATATTACAAATGTCCTTTAATTTTGTTTTTTTCATTATGCAACCTCCAATTTCTCAGAAATAGCATACTCTACAAACTGAGATTTGAAATCTAGCAAATGAATCTTTTATGCGAATTTCTAACATTATTTTGGTTTACCATAGCATATTGTAATGTAGTATCTATCTTTCTATGACCTAATAATACTTGTACTTGCTCAATTGGCATGCCCTTATCTATAGCTTTTGTTGCCATTGTTCTTCTAAACTTATGTGGATGTATCTTTTTAATATTTATTCTCTTTCCTAGTTCTCTAAGTCTTATTTCTACACCACTTATCTTTAATCTATCATATGGTCTTAATAGACTAACAAATAATGCTGGATTATTATCTATTCTAGAATTCAAATAATTTTGTAAGTGTATTTTGGTTCTTGCATCAAAATATACTTCTCTTTCTTTTCCACCTTTTCCAAGAACTACACAAGACCTTTCTTGCATATCAATATCTACTCTATCAAGATTTACCAACTCTCCAACTCTTACACCTGTAGATGCTAAAAAATCTACCATTGCTAAATCTCTTATTTCTATACAAGCATCCCTCATTTCTTCTAGTTCTTCGTCAGTATATGTTTCTTTAACTGTTTGAGTTGCTTTTACCTTATGTATTCTTCTAACTGGACTTTTCATTATATAATCTTCGTCTTCAAGCCAAGCAAAGAAACTAGATAATATTCTTCTAACATTATCTATTGTTACCTTACTACAATTATTTTTAGCTTGATATTCTGATAAATAATTTCTTAAGTCCTCTGTTTCTATAGAATTTACTTTCTTGCTTAATTTATCTACCATTGTTTTAATAGTAGTCTCATAATAATTTAATGTTCTTTCTGAACATCCCTCTATTCTTTTTGCAGCTATGAACATTTTAGCATAATCGGTAGTATCTTCTACTAATTCATCTTTTATACTTGTAACTTCTATATTGTAGAATGTATATAATAGTACTTCTTTTAATTTTTCCTTTTGTTCATTATTTAAAATACTTGCCATCTTTTGTTCGATCTCTTTAATCACTTTTTCTTTCATTATAATACACTCCTTTTAAGTATATTATACTAGCCAAAGTACTTTTCCATCAAACTTTCATATAATTCTTGTGTTTCTTTTAAACTCTTTTCTATTTCAAATTTCTGTTTATCTATTTGTTTAACTATTTCTGCAAATTGGTTTTGTAGGGTAATTGGTGGAACTGAAATTTCTATATTTAATAAATCTTTTTTAGTTAAACTCGGAATAGTTACAGCTTTATTATGCTTTTCAAAATTATAAAAACAACAAAAATAGTATAAATAATCTGCTTTTATTTTTTCTTTAATAGGTTCTAAACCAAAAGCTGTATCTACATTCCAAAATTTAGTTTTTACTAGAATTGGTTTATTTATACTTCCTTTTCTCCCAATAATTATAGAATTTTCATTACAGATATAATCATTAGCAAATCCTATAATTCCACCACTTCCATAAATTGGATATTTTCCATTAAAACTCTCAACTTTCTTTTGATTTTTTCCATTTTTTATTATTAAAACATCTCTCCATTTATTTTTATTCCATTTTTTATCATTGAAATGAATATTACCAAACATCTCTACAAACTGAGATTTGATTAATTGATTTAACTCTTTTAGTTGTTGTTCTTTTAACTTTTTAAGTTTTTGTATTTTTTTCAATTCATTTACTATTCTATTTTGTTCATCTAAGTTAGGAATACTCACCTTATAATTTTTTAACCATTCTGTACTTAAATTTTTTTGAGCAATTCCCTTAGAATTATTTATACAATCTCTTTCAAAATTATAACTATTAAAATATTGATATAGATATTCTATACTTACATTTTTTTCATCTTTTATTCTTAAACAACCTACTCGTTGATTCAATCCAGCTGGTAAAAGTTTTTTAGGCAATAGTCCCACTCTTCCAACATTTCCAGTTAATGATATTAAAAGATCATTTTCTTTTAACATATAATTTTTTAACTCTTTTATTTTAGATGTATCATAATATTTAGGATCATTATCTTCAATATTTCCTTTTTGAACATTAGTTATTCTTATCACTCTTATTCCATCTTCAACATATTCTTTACTCTTAAAAGCATATCCATTTAAAATATTACATATATCCCCTAACTTAACTTCTTTCCTCATAAAATATCCCCCAATTCCTTAAGGATACTTTGTATCTCATTTTCCATATCCATAACTCTCTTTAAGATTACCTTAGGATGTTCATATTCTTTTTTTTCAATAACTATTTCCTTATACTTGTTTATAGATAAGTCATAATCATTTTCAACAATTTCTTCTTTAGGAACAAAGAAAGATTTTTCAGTTCTAGCACGATTTTGTTCTTCATTAGAATCTCTATTATTAAATCTTTCTATTATATCTGGTATATCATTTTCTTTAACAGGTTGTCTTTGGTCATCTAAACTAAATCCATCTGCTGTCATATCATAAAACCAAACTTTATCTGTTCCACCTTGTCCTGTTTTAGTAAATATCATTATTGCAGTAGAAACTCCTGCATATGGCTTAAATACACCACTTGGCATAGATATAATTGCTTCTAGTTTATGATTTTCTATTATTTCTTTTCTAATTGCTTTATGCTGATTTGAACTTCCAAACAAAACTCCATCTGGAACTATTGATGCTGTTCTACCACCAGTTTTTAATATCTTCAAAAATAGTGCTAAGAATAATAGTTCTGTTTTCTTTGATTTGTTTGTTGTTGTACGTAAGTCTTTTGCTATAGTTTCTAAATCGACAGATCCTTTAAAAGGTGGGTTTGCTAAAACTAATGTAAACTTATTTTTATCTTCATTTTCTTCACCTATTGCATTCTTATATTCTATATTAGGATTTTCAATTCCATGTTGGATTAAGTTCATTGCACTAATTCTAAGCATTGTTGTATCAATATCAAAACCATAAAACATTGTATTATTAAAATGTTCTATTTCTCTAGGATTATTAAACATTTCTTTATGATTTTTTCTTAAATATTCTCCTGCTTCTACCATAAATCCTGCACTACCACATGCTGGATCAACAATTATATCTTGTGGTGTTGGTTTCATAAGTTCAACCATCATTCTTATAATATGTCTAGGTGTTCTAAATTGTCCATTTGTTCCTGCTGTTGATAATTTAGAAAGTAGATATTCATAAACATCACCTTTTGTATCTCTATCTTTCATAGGTATTCCATTAATCCCTGTAACTACCTTTTGTAACATAAGTGGTGTTGGTATCATAAATATTGCATCTTGCATATATTTTGAATAACTAGATTTTTTACTATTACCTAAAGATTTTATAAAAGGAAAAACATTTTCTTGCATATTTTTATACATTTTTCCAGCTTCATAATCTTTAAATACACTCCATCTACAATTTTGATGTTCTTTATCAAAAATTCTACTTGATGTAATCCCTAAAAATACATCATCTTTTTCATTTCTTAATTCTATATCATCTAACCCTTTTATAAATAGTAGGTATGTTATTTGTTCTATAACTGATAATGGATTTGTTATCCCACCAGTCCAAAAGTATTCCCATATTCTATCTATCTTGTTTCTTATCTCTATATCCATATATCCCCCAATTATCATATATACTTTCGTTTATATCATATAGCCGGCCTTTTCTCAATAATTATACTAGTTTTGAAACAAAAAGTATGTAGGTTTGCCAAACATAAGAGAGTGTCTCATATGTTTGATAAACCTACACTAATTAATTAAACCTTTTATTCTTCTTTATTGAAAATAATCTAAAAATTGTATATAATAATTATGCAGCTATAGCTCAATTGGATAGAGCATTTGACTACGAATCAAAAGGTTGCAAGTTCGAATCTTGTTAGCTGTACCAACATTTTAAAAAAGCTTGTTTATTCAAGCTTTTTTCTTATTTTAATAGATATTCAAGTGTAGCAATTACCATATCTGGATACTTATCTGCTCCTTTTCTTAATTTAAATTGTCTTTTCACTTCATACAACCATCTCCATTTAGGCATTCCTTTTGGTGGTTCTTTTTCTTCATAATACTTTATTTTTTCTTTTAATTCTTCCTTAGTATATTGTTTGCTAACATATGTACCATTCTCATAATTATAAGTGCAAGTTCTTTCTAACAAATCATCTTTATCCATTAATTCCACCTCCATTATGTTTTATTATATTTTATTATTTAATCTCTATTATTTATAATTTAACCCTTATATATGCTCTTATCTCTTTACCTTATTTAATAATTTTTCTGTTCTTTGTAATAATTCATCTGTTTCTTTTATTACTTTTTCTGCTTCAATTAAATCTAATTCTGTTTCTTTTATAATTTTTGCTACATTATCATTCATAATTATATTTTCTCCTTATACTTTCTTTTCAACTTAACTATTTCTACATTTACATTTTTAGCACTTTTTTCTAAAGTTCTCATACGTTTGTTTAATTTTTTTCTAGTTTCTAATATTCTTTGTCTTTGCATGTTTATATCTACAAGATTTTCTTTCATTTCTTCATATATAACTTTATCTTTGTCTTCCATATATTCCTTTCCTTATCTCTTAATATATTTCCCAAAGATACTTTCCCCATATCATCATTATACCCATCTTAGTCATATATTTCAACTTAAAAAAACTCCCTATTTCTAGAGAGTTTCTTCTTAATTTTATTATTCTATTTTATGTTATTATTTGTTCTTATTCTCCTATAACATTATTATATATTTCATCTGATATATCTTCGATTGTTCTCATATTTTTATTCTTATCAATACATTCAATCCTAATCCAATCATTCTTATGTGCAAGTTCTTCTGCCATATTATATGCATCTTTCAAAAATCCTAGATCTTGTTCATGTATATCTTTTTTATCATTTCCATCTATCTTATTTTTTCTATCTTTTATAAGTTTTTGGCTATCTTCAACACTTAAATGTAGATATATTACTTTATCTGGTCTTGGTATTTTGTATAGATTATATTCAAAATCTTCTTCCCATCTTAAGAATTTTTCTTTTTCTTCTTTGTCTTGAATTTTAGCTCCTTGATATATCATATTTGATATTACATATCTATCTATTATTATATAGTAGTCATCATTATAATATTTTTCTATTTGTTCTTTAAATGTTATATATCTATCTATTGCAAAAAATGTTGATATTATATATGGGTCTTGTTTTTTTGGATCTTTTCCGTATTCACCATTCAAATACTTTTTAACAAATATTGATGAATAACTTTCATAATTAGGAAATGTAAATCTTATTACTTTTTTTCCTTCTTTTTCTAATCTTTCAAATAGCTTTTTAGTTTGTGTTTCTTTTCCACATCCATCTGTACTTGATTCTACAATTATAATTTTCCCCATAATATTTTTATTCCCCTTTTATATATTTCTTTTCTTCATTTTTTCTTCCATTTAGCATTTCAGGATCAAAGTTTTTTATTCTTATATTATTAGTGTAAAGTTCAATTCCTTCTGCTTCTAACACTTTCATTATTTCAAAATTTATTCTTTCTTTTACTACCAAGAATCTTGGTTTTTTAGCTTCATCAATATAACAATTTATTGTTATTTTCATACCTTCTTTTGCTATTTCTTCAAATTTTATAGCAATTGTTTCTGTTAAAACCTTTTCATTATTTTCTAAAAATAATCTTACTTTATCCATTACTCTTCTAACTTTTTCAATCTTTATACCATATGATATATATATTGGAAGATTAAATCTTCTATTATCTATTTCACTTATATTTGTTACACATTCTGTTGTTATCTTTAAGTTAGGAACATTTATAACAGAATTATCATCTGTCCTTATTTTTATAGTTCTCAATGTTATATTTTCTACAACCCCACTATATGAGTCTCCTTCAATTATATCACCTATTTTAAAAGGTTTTTCTGTCATTATTGTTGCTCCAGAGATTATACTTTTTAAGAAATCCTGAAGCGACAAACTTATAAACGCTGTACTTATACCAAGTCCTGCAACAACCCCATTTAAATTATATCCAAATTCTGCAAGAACAACTACACCACCTATAAAATATGTAATTGCGACAAATACACTATATATAAAATTAATTATAGGTGCACTTCTATCTGAAGAACTATCTCCTTTTTGACTCATAACTTTTGATACTATACCTTCTGGTTTTACTAATATTGCTATAAGTCTTGTTATTGTTATTATTGTTACAACCCTAAAAAATTTAGTAAACTTATCTATAAAATTTACATCTTTAAACCATATTAGAAATAACAAATATACCCCTAATATTATTATATAATTTTGCACAAATTTCATATTTCTTTTAGTTGTCTCATTTTCTTTTACATTAAATGATTTAAGTACAAAACTTGTTATAGAATTTACTATTTTTTTTCTAAAAAGCATGGAAAATAGAATTACTAATGTTAGTAATTCATTACTAAAAATACCTTTAATTTTTTCATACTGAACTGTTAATCCATAAATAAAATCTAGCATTCTATTTTCCTTTCTTTTATTATTATATCCTTATATTTATAATTTAGATATATATACATATTTTTTGTATTAATTTTATTATATTTAAAAATTATAAAAATTAATGTCCTTCTGCAAGTTCTTTCTTTATTGTAACTTTTACTACATTACCTGTATCTACTATCTGTCCTGGAACTGGATCTTGTATCATAACAACTCCTTCTGTTCCATCAAAACTTACATTAAGTCCCTTAGAATTTAATATATTAATAACTTCTTCTCTTGTCTTTTTCTTTAAATCTGGAACTTCTACTTGTTTAATACTTTCAGAATCATCAGTATTTAGATATATCTTACCTGATTTATCTATTATTGTTCCTGCTCTTGGCAATTGTTTTATAACCTTACTATCTGGATTCTTAGAGTTTAAAACCACATTTATTCCTTCTGCTTTTACAATATCATTTACTTCTTTTACTGTTTTTCCTACAAAATCTTTTGTTTTTATTTCATTAGCATTTGCTTCTGTTTTTTCTGTATTTGTTACTAATTTTGTATTTGTAAATATATCTTTTAATATTTGTGATACAACAGGTGCTGCAACTTGTCCACCTTGTCTTGATTTTCCTTTTGGTGCTCTTATTACAACAAGTACTGCATATTCTGGATCTGTTGTTGGTGCAACCCCCATAAATGATGCAATATATTCTGCAGATTTATCACTATAGTCAGGTTCTGATGTACCACTCTTTCCCCCTACATTAAATCCGTTAACTTCTGCATTTCTACCTGTACCTGTAGCAACAACACTTCTAAGCATATCTCTTAACTCTTTTGATGTTTCTGATGATACTATTTGTCTTACTTCTTCACTTCCTATATTTTTTTGACTACCTGTATTTGTATCTTCTTCTTTTAATACAACTTGTGGTTTCATAAGTTTACCATCATTTACAAGTCCTGATACTGTTGTTATAAGTTGGATTGGTGTTATTTTAAATCTTTGTCCAAAAGATAATGTTGCAAGTTCAACAGGCCCTACTTTGCTTCTATCATAAAGTATTGGTGTTGATTCTCCGTAAAAGATCTATTCCTGTCTTTCCTGTAAGCCCAAATCCACTTAAATACTTATAAAATAATTCTGTTCCTATCCTTTGTCCTAATTGAATAAATGCTGGGTTACAAGAATTTTCTAATGCTTGTCTTAATGTTTGTGAACCATGTGGATTATAACTTCTCCAACATTTAATATCCCAATCATATACCTTTTGTACACCTGTACAAATAAAATCTCCTGGCTTATCTGTTGTTGTTTTTGCTTCTTCAAGTCCTATTGCTGTTGTTACTATTTTAAATGTTGATCCGTGGTTCATATGCTTCTGCAACAGCCTTATTTTTCCAAGCATCATATCTTAAATTTGTTTGTGTTTTAGCATCTAATTTTTCCCATTGTGTTTGATCCATACCTATTGGTGCAAATGGTTTATTTAAATTATATGTTGGATAGTTAGCCATTGCTAAAACTTCTCCTGTTTTTGTACTCATTACAACTGCAATACCATCTCTTGCAGAAGTATCTGCTATTGCTTGTTTTAAATATTTTTCTACATTTGATTGTAATTTAATATCTAATGTTAAATATATATTTTTACCATCTTCTGCTTGAATAAGTTGTTCTGGTGATTCTTTTGTGAAATTTCTATTAACATCTGATTGTGATACAATTCTTCCTTCTTTTCCTCTTAAAACTGAGTCAAGTTTTTTCTCAATTCCTTCAAGCCCGACATTATCTGCACCTAAAAAACCTATTACATTTGATGCAACATCATTATATGGATAAAATCTTTTTGTATCTTTATCTATATTTATACCTTGTACAATGTTTTTTTCATCTAAATATTTCTTTAATTGTTCAATTTTTTCTTTTTCTTGTTTTTTAGCAATAGTTATTACTGATTTTTCTGATTTTAAATCATTTAATAATTCTTGTTTATTTATATCAAATATTTTAGATACTGCTTCTGCAAACTCTTCCTTATTTACTGCTTCACCCTTTTTATTTTTTAATAATTTAGGATTTGCAGTTATTGTATCTACTTCTATACTTTGAGCTAAAACTTCTCCATTTCTATCTAGGATATTACCTCTTTTTGCAAGTATACTTTTTTTAGTTAATTGTTGATTTACTGCTATTTCTTTCAATTTTCCAGCATTTAATATTTGTGTATTTGCAAAACTCAAAAGTATCACAAGAAATAAGAAAATAAACCCAACCAAAAGCCAACCTGTTCTTACTGGTCTATATGTATCTTTTTTTATCCTAACAGGATTAGACCTTTTATATATTTTTTTTATTATTTCTTCATTATTGTCTCTTACATTTCTTCTCTTTTTGTTCATACTCACCTTTTCACATAACTTTTACATTATTATATATTTTAAAATATGTTTTTTCAATTAATTTAAATAATTCAAGCAAAATAGTAATTTTTATTTTTTCATTAAATTTAATTTATTTTGTTCTATTTTTTCTTTTCTTTTTATTTTTTCCCTTTTTCCTTTTTTCTTTGATTTTATTCTTACTTTTGCTTTTACTTATATAATTATTTTTTATTTAAACTTAAATAATCCAAACTTAAAACTTATGTATTAAAAGAGTTATCAGATTTTAAATCTAATAACTCTTATTTTCACTTTTTAATATTTTTTTCTTAATCTTTTATTAAAATTTTCTTAAAATAACCTGATGCTTCTAAATCTGCTATAATAGCATCATATTTTGGATTCTTGTATTCAAAAACTTCTGGTATCCGTCTTTTAGCATTATATACATAGCTATATATTATAATGTCTTTATCTTTTTTTAGAAGAATAAGTTTTATCTTATAACTTCCTCCTCTATTTCCTACAAGTTTATCATCAACTACAAGTTTATAGTTTTCTCCTTTTAGATATTCTACCATATATTCCCTATATGGATGTATAAAACAATCCATATCTACATTTGAAGCACCTTTATTTTGTTCTAACTCTTTTACTAATTTTATTTTAAATGTCATAATAATCTCCTCCTCTTAATGCATAAATTTACACATTAATTATTTTTTATTTTATGTTCTTACTCTTCTGCTATCATAAATTATATATGTAATATAAAAAATAAACAAGGTAAATATTTAAAATATTTAACATTGTTTATCTTTTTACACTTTAATTTATTCTTTTACAACTTATTTTTTCACAAAGTATAATTATATAATATATTCTATTATTTTTTGCCTTTAAACAATTTTATCTTTTTCTTTGTAGGAATAGATATAAGTTTTGGATCTACATCAAAAAGTTCTATTTCTTTTATAAGTACATTACCATCATATATACAAAGAAGTGTTGTTTTTCCAGTATATATAGCTACTTTTACTTCTTCTAATGATAATACTTCTGTTTTTAATGCTGGAGATACTGCTGCATAATTTGTATTTTCTTCTTCACTAACTCTTTCTAAAACATCAAATTTCATAGCTTTAGCCACAATTAAATGAAGTATCTTATCCATCTTTTGATATAAGTCTGATATTTGATATATATATTTATCTTTTAATACATTTTGATATCTAATATATCTTTGTCTATATATTTCATCTATAACTTCTTCATTTGTATATATTGCTTCTATTCTATCTTCTAACATATCATATACTATTTTTTGATATTCCATAATTAAATTTTCTAATAATTCTTCTTCCTTTTTAGCATCTCCCTTTACTTTTTCATAATCTAATATATGTTTTATCTTTTCTTCTAATATTCTCTTATGTTCTACATAATTTTCTGGATTACCTATTTTGGAAAGTTCTAAATTTTTATTATATACTTTTTTTCTTTTTTCAAATATTTGAATTGAAAAAAGTTCAATATTTTTAATTTCTTCTTTATCTATTTTTCCTATATCATCTTCTTCTATATCTAAAATATCTATTATTGAATCTATATTTAAACTTCCATTAGAACTATCTTCATTTTTACTTTTTTCTATGGCTTTTAAATATTCATTATATTCTCTTTCTAAAACATTATGGCTATTTAATATCTTATCATATTCTGCAATAAGTTTATTATTTTTCTTTTTTTCTTCATTTACTTTTTGCATGAATTTCTTAATATCTTTCATTGCCATATACATATCTATTATTTTCTTATTTGCTTCAATTTCTAGCTTCTTTTCTTCTTCAGAACTCATAACAAAAACTATTTCTTTTAAAATTTCCATAAGTTTTTCTACATTATCATTTTTATATTTTTTTACCAAATATTTTTTCATAAAATGTATACATTGTCTAGTTTTTTTAAGTTCTATCATTTTATCTATTCCTAATATTAATAATAGGTTTCTATATATAATATCATAATATATATTAAAATTTTTAATCTTATTTCTATTCCAATTCCATCCTGAAAAATCTCTAAGTATTTCTATATTTGAATATATTCCACCTATTTTTAATATCTTATCAAAAGCACTTGAACATGGTTGTTCATTTATACCATATTCTTCATTTATAATTGTTTGTAATGCATAAAGAAGTGATAGATTATTATGATATATTTGTATATCATAATATCCTCTAGCATTTTTATCAATTTTTGTATCTGTAACACATTTTAATATATCTTTTTCTTGCATATTCATTATATATATATTATCTACTTTTTTTAGTGCTACTACAATTTCACGTATATAATCTCTTTTTTCTAATACATCTACCTTGATACGCTTATAATTTGGATATGTCTCTTCTATCTTAAATAATGTATCCATTACTAAACTTTTAATTTCATTAGTTATTCCTTTTTTTTCCAAAGTTTTTTCTATTTCATATATATAATCATTTTTTATTATATTTTTAAATATTCCTAACATATCCATTACCTACCTTTATCTTTAGTATTACTATTATTATTCTGTTATTGCATCAAAGATTTCTTCAATTTTATTCCACTCTTCTTTAGTTATTGTAACTATTGCAGAATAATAATCTTTCATTGATATAACATTTAACATTGAAAGCTTATCCATTATTTTTTTACTTCTATCTTCTGAAATATTATATTTTCTCATTATATATCCTATAGATATTTCATCATCTATTATCATATCTTCTATTGTATCCATAAAATATGGTTCATCTATTGTATAATCCATAATTTCTTCAACAAAATTTTCTGTTATATTAAGACTTCCCTTGTTTATAACAAAACTTTTCTTTTCTTCTTCTTTAAGCTGTTCTTGTCTTTCTCTTTCTTTCATTGAGCTACTTACTGTTCCATCTGTATTCATATATCTATCTTGTCTCATTTTTTCATTTAATGATACTGTATCACTTTCTCTATCACCTGCTACTGTTGTAACAGCACCTGAGTTTATTTTTCTTTCATTAGTATCATTATTTTCTATTAAATCTCCGACTTTCAGTTATATGACTTGCTTCACCACTTACAAATTTATCTTTTATTTGTCCCCAAGTATATGGTGTTACTAAAACTTCTCTTGCCTTATTTCCAACTGCTGCAGATATTATTCCCATTTTTTCCATTTGGTCTATAATTCTACCTGCTCTAGAATCTCCAATCTTAAATTTTCTTCTAAGATAACTTATAGATGCTGTTTTATCATTTATACATCTTTCTATAGCTTCAATTAATATTGGATCTCTTTCTTCTTCATCTTCAGTATATCCACCTTTTTTATCATCATTGTGGTTTAATGAACTTTCAATTTCTCTTTCAATCATTTCAGATGTTTCTGAAACATCTTTTCTCTTAATATAGTCTACAATTCTTGTTATTTCTTCTTCTGATATAAATGCTCCTTGAACTCTAATAGGTTTTGTTGAACCTATTGGTGCATATAACATATCACCTTTTCCTAAAAGTTTTTCTGCTCCAACACTATCTAAAATTGTTCTTGAGTCAACACCTGATGAAACCGCAAATGCTATCCTTGATGGTATATTTGCTTTTATAAGTCCTGTAATTACATCAACAGAAGGTCTTTGTGTTGCTATAACAAGATGCATTCCGAGATGCTCTTCCCATTTGTGCCAATCTACATATAGAATCTTCAACTTCTTTCGCTGCCACCATCATAAGATCTGCAAGCTCATCTATAAGAATTACTATTTTAGGCATTCTTTTTTCTTTTTCTTGTTTTCTATTATATCCTTCAATATCTTTAACTCTTTCTTTTGCAAACTTATTATATCTTTTTATCATTTCTGAAACTGCCCATTTAAGTGCTGCTGCTGCTTTAATTGGTTCTGTTATAACTGGTATTAAAAGATGTGGTATTTGATTATATATTGAAAGTTCTACAACTTTTGGATCTACCATTAAAAATTTAACTTCATTTGGATCTGATTTATATAATATACTTGTTATTATTGAATTTACACATACCGATTTCCCTGATCCTGTACTTCCTGCTACAAGTAAATGTGGCATCTTATAGATATCTGCAATTACACTATTTCCACCAACACCTTTTCCGAAGTGCAAATGATATTTTTGAATTTGATTCTTCAAATTCTCTAGATTCAATAACTTCTCTTAACATTACAGCTTCTCTCTTTTCATTTGGTACTTCTATACCAACTGCTTGTTTTCCTGGTATTGGTGCTTCTATTCTTATAGTTTCAGCTGCTAAATTAAGTGCTATATCATCTGCTAAATTAGCAATCTTACTTACTTTAACACCTTGTGCAGGCTTTAGCTCATATCTTGCTATTGCAGGTCCTACTGAAACATCCATTACTTTTGCAGAAACACCAAACGAATATAATGTTTTTTGAAGTGCATTTGCTGTATCTTCTATCATTTGTTTAGAAGCTTTTGCAGAAGTTTTCTTTCCTTCATTTAATAATTCTATTGGTGGATATTCATATTCATAATCTTCATATACAATATCATCTGCATCAAGTTCCATTACTTCTTCTGTTTTAGGTTGAGATTCTTTTTCTTTTTCTCTAAATACCGCATTTCCTATTCTTTCTACATTTTCTTCATTTTCTTCATTTTCTTTATTTTCAGTTTCCTTATATTCATATCTTTCTGGTTCATCTGATTCTTTTTTAATATTTCTATTATCTAATTCTTTTCTTCTATCTTTATCAATATTTTTATCTAAATATTTCTTTTCTTCTAATCCTCCTGAAAAATCAATAACATTAAGTCCATCATTAGAATATCTAACATCATTTTTAGGTATTTCTTTTTTAGGTGCAAATAATCCCCAAAATCCTGTTCCTTTTTTGTTATATAATCTTTCTTCTCTAATTTCACCATTTTCTGAATATTTAAGTTGTGATGTTTTTTGAACATATTTAGGTGGTTCTGTAATTTTTTCAACTTCTTTTTCTCTTTGTTCTCTTAATAATCTCATTTCTGTTTGGTGTTTTTCTTTTTCAAGCTTATAATCATTTATAAGTTTGCTAAGCATATCTACAATACTTACTTTTAATATTATAACTGACATCCAAAGAATAAGTACTAATATAACAAGTGTAGCACCAACTACTCCTAAAAGTGACACAAGTGATGATGAAACTGCAGTTCCTATCATTCCACCACCTTTATCACTAGCACCGAAGTCTATAACCTATATCAAGAATGTTTTCAAACCTTCCATTTGTAGGTATATCTCCTTTTCCTATATGATACATTGAAAATAATGATGCTATTAATATTATAATTATAGAATATTTTAAAATACTGTTAAAATGTTTTTTCTTATCTTCTTTAAATATTGATACACAAAGCAAAAAAGAGCCCACAGGTATTATATACTTTATTGGACCAAATATTCCTGATATAACTGGATCTAATATTCTATGTAAATCTCCACCTTTCCCATATATTACAATAGAAATTACTAATGTAAATAATATCAATACCATAAGTGTTAAATCTACTTTACTTACACTACCTTTAGCATTAGATGCAGAGCTTTGTTTTGATGATGTATTTTTTGCTCTTTTCCTTGCCATCTTCTCTCCTATCTTTTTAATCCTCTTCTATCATCTTTTAATTTTTCTAACATATTTGCAAGCATTTCTTCTTGCATTTGTACTTTACTTAAAATATCTAGAACTGATTTTTCTGCTTCTGATAATTTATTATCTGCATATTCTTTAGTTCCTTCACTTATTTCTCTTGCTTGTATTTTCGCATCATCTATAATTTGAAAACTTTTTTCTTCTGCCTGTCTTGTTATTTCATGTTCATCAACCATCTGAATTATTCTTTTTTCTGCTTCTTTTACTACATCTTCTGCTTCTTTTTTAGCTTCTTGAAGTATCCTTGTACGTTCTTCTGTAATCCATTTTGCTTGTTTAATATCTTCTGGTATTTTTAATTTTATCTCTTCTACTATATCTAGCAGTTCATCTTGATTAATCATTGCTTTTTTTAAAAGAGGTACTTCTTTTGCTTCTCTAATTATATCCTCTAATGTTTCCAAAAGCCCTAAAACTTCCATTATTCTCACCTTCCTGTTATATATATAATGCTAGGTCTTCCATATTTTTTTATTTTTAAAATTTCTAATATTCCTTTTTCTTCTAATTTCCTAACATTTTCAATATATTCCTCATTATCTGTTTCATAAACAATTAAAGAGTTTTCTTCTAATATTTTATTTTCTAATATATATAGTATCTCATTTGATTCATCTTTTTTATATGGTGGGTCTAAATAGATTATATCAAATCTATATTTTCCATTATCTTCTGTAAATTCTTTTAAAAGTATATCAGACTTTTTTTGATATATTTCATATCTTGATCTTTCAAGCTCTCCCACCTTTAAAATATTTTCTTTTATTTTATCTATAGCTTCTTTAGAATTGTCAACAAAAACACACTTTTTTGCTCCTCTACTAATAAACTCAAGTCCTATAGATCCGACTGCCTGAATATAGATCTAAAACATTTGTATTTTCTATATCTATAAGTGACTCAATAGTACTAAATATAGATTCTTTAACCCTATCAAGTGTTGGTCTTGTATTACTGCTTTTTATACTGCTTAAATTTATACCTTTAAACTCTCCTGATATTATTCTCATATACAAATATCATATATATGTTTCCTACATATTATATGCCTTTTTCCTGTTTTTCAATATTTTTTAACATTTTTTAATTTTATTTAATATTTTTTTATTTTTTTGTAACATTCTTTTTCTTAATTTTATTATTTCTTTTCTTTATATTTTCTCTATTTTTAAATTTTCTTTTTTCTACAAATTCTCTTTTTTCGTTTTTATTTTTATTTTCATCTTTGATTTTATTCTTATTTTCACTTTTACTTATATAATTGTTTTTTCTCTTATTATTAGTATTTCTAATACTTTTATCTTTTGTTTCCTTATTTAACTTTTCTCTTTTTTCCTTATATGATTCTTGTTTTTTTATCACTCTTTTTAATTTATTCTTCTCATCTATAGTTATATCATTTTTTAAGAAATCTCTTTTCTTATTTGATATTAAGGCTTTATTTGATGCATTTTTCCTATTATTAATATTACTTGTTTCTTCTTTTCTTAAATATTTTCTATTTTGTATTCTCTTCTTACTTTCTTCTTGAAGTATTTTTAAAGTATATTTCTTTTTACTTTTACCTATTATATATAAGTAATCTCTAATAATTTCTTTTTTTAAAGTTTCTGGAACAAGTTTAATTTTTTTTAATTTTTCAAAACTTACTACTTGTGGTATGTATTTTCCATATTTCTTATAGTTTTCTTCTTCATACTCTTCTCCTTCTCCTGTTCCAAGTATACCTGATACATATTCACCTAAAAAAATATATTGCATTCTCATATATGTATTAAGTTTATACATTAATTTCTTAATTTTTATATCAATTCCAAGTTCTTCTTTTATTTCTCTTATAGCAGTTTCTTCGATCTTTTCTCCTTCTTCTCTACCACCACCTGGTATTGTATAATATATTTGTTTGTTTTTTCCAAATCCTCGCTCTCTTCTCATAAGAATAATCTTATCACCTTGGGCTATAATTGCAGCCCCTCTATCTGTCCATCTTTGCATCTTTCCTCCATATCTATATCATATATAATATATGTTTTATAGTTTTTTTTCAAGTTTCATTACATAAACCAAATTAAAAGCAAAATATATTATATTTAATCAAAAAAAGAATGATCAATATTAAATATTAACCATCCTTTTTTATTTTACCATCTTGAATGTACATATACCTTTTCATTTGGCAAAAACATATCAAGCTTATTTCTTGCAACATTTTCAATATATTTATCTGTATTTATCTTTTCCTTTTGTTCTATAAGTTCTTCTTTTTCTGATTTTAATTTTTCTAACTCATCTTCATATTGACTTATTTGCATTTTTATTTCTTGTTTTTTACTTTCTTGATTAATTATAGCATTTATCGATACTGCAACAACAAAAGCAAATATAATTAAATATATTATAAGGCTTTTGGTATTTTTCTTATTTTCTTTCATATCTTTCCCTTTTATTATCCACTACTTATTATTAGCTTCCTTTTTTTCTTTTTTCCTAAACTTTTCTTTAACTCTTTTCATCTTTCTTAATATTATATTATCATTATCTCTTGCTTCTTTTTCCATATCAATATTTAAAAGATATTTAAGCAATAACTTTTTAAGTCCTTCTTCTTTAATATCAACTTTTAACATATTGTTTCTTGCAACTGAAATTTTCCCTGTTTCTTCAGACACTACAACTGCTATTGCATCACTATTTTTTGAAATTCCAAGTGCTGCTCTATGTCTTGTACCAAATGCTTTATTAATATTATTATCTACTGCAAGTGGTAATATTGAACATGCTGACATCACCCTTCCTTCACTTATTATAACCGCACCATCATGAAGTGGTGTATCTTTTTCAAAAATATTTTTTAAAAGTTGTACAGATACATCTGCATTAATTCTTATTCCATTATCTATTATTTCTTTTAACTTAATATCTTTTTCAAAAACTATAAGTGCTCCAACTTTTAATTGTGCAAGTGATGATGCTGCCATTGCAACCTTATATATATTTTCTTTCATCAATTTTTCATCTTCATTTTGTGATATTCCTAAATATTTTATAACCTTACTTGTTGCAATCTGTTCAAGCATTTTTCTAAGTTCTGGTTGAAATATTATAACAAGTACTAATATACCATATGTTGATATTGATGATAACAATCTATGTATAATTGGTAATTTCATCACATCACTTATTATATTTATAACCAAAAGTAATGCTATCCCTTTAAGAAGTTGTAATACTCTTGTATTTTTTATTGTCTTTAATATTAATACTCCGAAGTGTCACAACTAATATAATATCTATAATTGCCATAGATATTAAAAAGCCATTATTGCTTGTTATAATTGTCTTATAATATTCTAAAAGTGTATTTCTAGGAACTAAATCAACCCATTGATTTCCCATCTATTTCTCCCTTTTTTCATATATTTTCTAACGTATTAAATATGGAATTATTCCTATAATTGTTGGAATAAGCATTGCAAGTATAAGTATAAGCGCAATAATCTTTGTTATAATTCCATGACCATATCTCTTCTTATATTCTTTTTCTAATTTTTTGCCTTGTTTTTCCATATCTTTTTGTTCTTTAGTCTTCTTATCAAATTTAAATTTAAACATTCTTTTCTCCCATTTTTTAGTTTCAATACAATTTTAACATATATAAACTATAATTAAAACTACTATATTATAATATCTTTCATCTTTTTATTATAACAAAAGAGGCCTAAAATAAGCCCCTTTTTTATGTAATTTATATCATTTATCTTTTGTATATTTAAATTATATACTATATAATTTTATTTTTTCAATATTAAATTATTATTGTAATTTTTTTGTAATATAACACATATTATTATAGATATAACTGAATAATAATTAATTAATTATTAAAAATAAAAATAAAATCAAAATAATAGACTACAAATAGTAGTCTATTATTTTTTTCAATGTTTGTATAAATATATCTATATCTTGTTTTGTATTATATATACCAAGAGAAACTCTTATAGATTGTTTTTGTATATTCATACAATCGTTATTTTCTCTTACATATATATTATTATCTGAAAGAATTTGTGCTATTTCTAAACTTTCTATTCCTTCTACATTAAATGAAACAATACCAAGTGATGAATTTGAACACACTGCACACATATCTCTTGTAATCATTATTATTATAGGTCTCTTATATTCCTTATTCAATTCTTTTAAAGATTTTATTAAGTAATCCTTTAAATTTAATATATATCTTTTAATTTTATTCATCCCTATATTTTCTAAATATTTAATACTGCTTCCAAGTGATACAAGTCCTCCCATGTTTATAGTACCATCTTTTAAATCATTATATTTATTAATTGTTTTAATATTTTTATCTGCTACAATAACCCCGAACTCCTTCTAGTCCATACATCTTGCTACTATTAAATATAATAATATCTGGTTCTTCTTCTTTCCTATAGTCTACTCTCATATTTCTCATTTGCTGACTTGCATCTATTACTACAAATATATCTTTTCTTATTTCCTTATTTTCTTTTAGGATAAGGGTTACATCCATGTCCATTCCAGATATTGAATGTACAGATGTTAATAATAGTATTATTTTTTCATCTTTAGGAATATTTCTTACTATTTCTTTAATCCTATCTTCATCATAATATCCTCCACTATCCAGTGAAAAATTGTGTATTTTAATGCTAATATTCCTTTTATCTTGTTCACATTTTTCTTTAAGTTTTTTCCAAGGATTTATTGTAGCTTTATGTTCATTTTCTGAAAATAATATATTAATTTTATCTCCATCTTTAAAAGTTTTATATATTTTATTTGATACTATCTTAACCGCTCTTGTTGTATTATGTGTAAACTTTACAATATATTCTCTATTTAATTCTTTTAAATTAAGAAATGATATAATATTTTTTCTTAAATTTTCAATATACTGCCTATTTTGAATATCAAGTCTATTTAAACTTCTCCCTACATTAGCACTGCTATTATTATAGTAATTTAATACATCTTCTAATACACTGTTTGGCTTTTGTGTCATTGCTGCACTATCTAAATATATTATATCTTTATTATTTTCAAAAAATTTAAAATCTTCTCTTATTTTTAAAAATTCTTTTTCTAATATTTCATTATCTTCCAATATATCATTTTCCTTTTATTTTTGTTTTTTTCTATTTTCTTTTTTTCTTTTTTTCTTTTCACTTTCTTATTTATATTATCTAAGTTTCATCACATTTCTTGCTATTGGTAGTCCTTTTTCTCTCCAAGCCATTATTCCACCTTTAAGGGATATTACATTTAATCCTTTTTTATTTAAAAATTTTGAATACTTATTAGTTTTTTTACCATCAACACATACAAGAATCACTTCTGTTTCCTTATTAAAAGGTAATCCATTTTCTATAATTTCATCAAAGAATGTATCTGTAATGTTTATACTTCCTTTAATATTATTATTTTTAAATGCCATACTTCCTCTTGTGTCTATTATATATGGATTTTCTCCATTTGTTATTTTAGCATATAATTCTTCTGGTTCTATTGTTTTTAAGAATTTTTCATCTTCTTCATTTAACCCATCATATGTATATATACTTTCTTTTTCTACTCCATTTTCATCTTTGTTCACTGTTTCAAATATGTCTGGTCTATATTTTCTTATATATGATACATAACTTTCCATTCTATCACAAACTATGAATGTTGCTATTTTTTTACCTGTAAATCCTTCTTTTTCTAGTCTTTCATCTTCTTTTCTTAAATATTCAATGCTTCCGAAGAAGTGCACATCCACTTGTAGGTCCTCCGAAGAATTCCCATCTTTCTGTTTAATACAAGCATCATATCTACTGCATCTTTTGGTGCTATTTTTACAATATCATCATATAATTCTTTTTGGAATATTCCGAACTTCCATCATTTCTTCTTCATTTCTAATACCTGGTATCATTCCACCTGTTTTAGAAATTATCCCTATTTTTTTAAGTTCTGGATTTTGTTCTTGTAAGTATTCTATAATCCCTCTTGAAGAACCTGTTGTACCTAATGCTCCAAAGAAATAGTCAACCTTTCCTAAATCTTCTGTTATTTCCTTTCCTGTTGTATCATGATGAATCTTAGGATTTTCTAGATTTGTATATTGACTTGTATGATAATAGTGTGGATTTTTTGCAACCTTTTCTTCAATTTGAACTATTGGATCATATGGATCTGTTGGATCTGGACATGATGATGTACCAGGAAGTTCTATAAGGTCTCCACCTAATATTTTAAGTATTCCTCTTGCTTCTGGGATATCAATCCTATTTGTTATATTTTCAAAAGGAACATTATGTATTGATGCAATTACATTAAGTGCTTTTGCAGTATTTCCTGATGATGATTCTATTATTGTAATATCTTCTCCATTTGCAAGTCTTTTTTTAGCACCTTCAAAAATTCCGAAGTGCTGTTCTATCTTTTACAGAACCAAATGGGTTAAAAAGTTCACATTTTGCCCATATTTCTATATGTTTTAATTTTGTTATATCGTCATCTATTTTGATTATAGGAGTGTTTCCTATAAGTTCTAATACATTATTATATTTCATTTATTTCCTCTTTCTTTACCTTAATCATTATATCTAAAAATATTCTTTATCTAATATTATATTATCTTTTTCAATTGCTATTGTATTTGCTATTTTTTGTCTTGCTGTATCTGTTCTATAGAAATCCATAAGATATGCACCAGTGTTTACAAACACAAATATATCACCTTTTTTAACTTCTTTATCTAAATATATCTTATGTGAATATATTAGGTCATTTTCCATACATAAATTACCTGCTACATATACACCTTCTTTAGCATCTTCTCTTAAGTCTTTTTCACTTTCTTTTATAAGATGTACAGGATCTAGGAACATTTCTCCTCCTCCCATTATTACATCCTGACTTTTCATATCTAGATATACCATCTTATCACCTGTTTCAAGTTCTTTTACAAAATTAACTTTTGTAACAACAATACCTGTTTGATCTAAAATAGCTGTTCCTGGTTCTATATATAGTTCTATTAGATTTTCTCTTATAATATCTAAAACTTTTCTATTTCCAAAATCTTCTAAACTACTATCTAATACTTTTTCTAAATTATATACTCCCGGAATAGGTGTAACATATTCTCTATGTACTAAATTTTTCTTAATTGCACCTTTTTCTATAACAACACCAAAACTCTTGTTATTATATGTAATCATAGGTATTTGTCCTAATATACTTTTTTTGATATTTAAAATACTTTTATCATATTTATCCTTATCTTCAATATATTTAATACCATATCCCCCACCAATATCCATTATATATGGGTTTAGTCCTAATTCATAACATTTTTCTATCATTAAAAATGTATTGTTTATTGCAACTGCTTTTTCTGCAATACTATTTGAATCTAAGTGGAATGCAAATCCTTTAAAATTAATATTATCTTGATATTCTTTAGTTGCAAGTATTTCTAAAACTTTTTCATAATCTTTGTATTTAAAACCAAACTTTGTATTTTTTTCTATTATGTTTGAAATTTTTGATTTAAATCCACTAAATCTTAATAATATACTAACTTTTGGTAGATTGTTTTCTTTTTTCACTCTTATTATTTCATTTAATTCTTCTATATTATCAACATGGAAAAGTATATTATGTCTTACACCAAGTTCTATAAACCTATCATTTTTAGGACCTGTTCCAATTATCTTATCTCCTGAAAATCCTTTTGAAAGTGCCATTACAAGTTCACCTTCTGATGCAACATCCATATTTATTTTTGCTTTTAATGCTTTTCTTATAGCTGATTCACTTTTTGTTGATTTTTGTGCAAACTGTATTTTCCCTGTTAATCCTTTTTCTTCATAAAACTTTTTAAATTTTTCAATATTTTCTTCTAAAATATCTAAATTCATTATATTTAAAGGACTTGAAAATCCTTGTAATAATCTATTCATATAATTATAATTTAAATATTTTATCCACTTTTCATGTATTATAGGTGGAAATTCTATATATTTTTCCATTATTTATTATTCTCCTTTATAACCTTTTCATAGTCAAATTCATTATTTATATATCCGAAGTAAGTCAACTCCATAATATTCTGAATACCATGTTTCACAATTTTTCTTGTATATATCATAAAGTCTTTCCTTATACTCTTTCCAATCTTTCTTTGTATTTTTAACAAGATTTAATATTTTTTCAAAAACTTCTTTGTTTTCTTCTATAAACAGGTTGAACTTTTCTTTATCTCCTTGTTCATATCTTCTTATATTACTAGAATATGATATAACTCCAATTACTTTTTCTTCTCCAAGCTCTCCTTTTACAAATTCCACATCTGATTCATCTAACGCCTTGTTTATAACAACATAATTTTTTAAATTATAGTTTTTAGTTACATTTTCAAAATCTTTTATGATTCCAATACTTTTCATTGTTGGTTCTACAACAAATAAGTTTATTTCAGATGCACAAAACATTGATGTACCAACACTGTCAATACCTGCTGTTTGGTCTGTAATTACCATCATATTTTCATCATCAAGAAGTCTGTTATATATAAGTTCATTAGCTTGAAGTTTACCATGGAAACATTGACTTCCGAAGTTGTTCTTCATCTGTATATGTTCCTGTTGTTACTAAAGCTATATTATCTTTAACTGTTGCATATTTTTTAAAAAACTCATCTTCAAGTGTTGGCATTATAAATTTAGAAGTATAGTCTGGAGGCGTTGTCCCTATAATTATTGGTTCTTTTTCCTTAACCTTTCTATTTCCTTCAAAATATCTTCCGAAGTTCTTCTATCCTATCTCCAAGTTCTATTTTATCCATTCCAATACTTTTACCTACATGTGAATTTATATCTGCATCAAATAATACTACATTTTTAACATAGTTTTTCACATATAATGCAAATGCTGTTGATATTGTTGTCTTTCCGGCTTCCACCTTTTCCTACAAATGATATTCTCATAATTTTCTCCTATTCAATATATTTCAATAATCCTATTCTAACACAAAAAAGAACAATTTGCAATTCATTTGCATTTTGTTCTTCTTAATATTTTCACATTAATTTTTAAACTTCAAATCTTTCATTAACACTATTATATATTGAAATTTTTACATGTTGAATTTTATTTGTTAAATGATTATTTTTATTCTTTAAATATATTGCTCTTAATCTTAATGTATATTCTTTACCATCTACTACTTTTTTAGCTATAACATTTATTCTTATATCTTCAGCTTTATCTTTTGTTTTTTCATAATTATCTGAATAATATATGATTTCATTAAATCCTAACTTTTTACAAAATTCCTCTAATTTTTCTCTTACTTCTTTAATGCTTACTTCTTTTTCTGAATCTTTAGCAATATCTGTTTGTATTGACTTTGTTTCTTCTCCTTTTTTTATGATTATAAGCTTATTAATATTCTTAATACTAAATTCTTTAGTATTTTCTGCATATACTTCTTTAATATTTTCTTCTACTTTAATATCATTATCTTTATCTTCCCCAAAGAAATTTTTAAATTCTTTTATTAGATTTTCTTTATTATATACCGAATTTTCTAATGTATCTGTATTCACCAAATTCCCTGACTTTTCTTCTTTATTAATAGTATTATTTACATTTTTCTTATTTGAATTATTACTATTATTAGTTTTAACATATATAGCAATTACTGATATACTTAATACAACTATTGTTATGAATATTATATTTTTAATTTTATCTTGCATTTTAACCTCTTCTTATATATTTCCTTGTCTTCATTATAATTAAATAATATCTATTTTACAATATATATAATCACTTTAAAATAAAAAAATATGACCTTTTAAAATAATTTTAATTAGTCATATTTTATATATAATATTTATATATTTTTTTATTATTCTATTACTTTTTCTTATTCTTCATCTTCATCAATATCTGTATTATGATTATTATCATTCTTACCTTTTAGGTCTTTATGAAGATCATGGATAATTTCATTTATTCTAGAACCATATTCAACAGATTCATCATATATAAAAATTAAGCTTGGCATTTTTCTAAATTGAAGTATATGTGCAAGTCTTGTTCTCATAAATCCTGATGCTTTTTTAAGTGCAAGCATTGCTTCTTTCTTGTTCTTTACTGTAATCATACTTACATACACTTTTGAATTACTAAAATCTGGTGCGGTATCTACTTTATTTACAGTAATAAGCCCTGTTATATTTGTATTAGTAAGCTCTCTTGATATTATATTTGAAAGTTCTCTTTTTATACTTGAGTTTACTCTTTCCATCCTATTTGTCATATTTTCTCCTATTTAGTTAAACTTTTTCTCTTTATTTCTTTCATTTCATATACTTCTAATGTATCTCCAACTTGAATATCATTAAATCCTTCAATTTGAATACCACATTCATATCCATGTGTAACTTCTTTAACATCATCTTTAAATCTCTTAAGTGATGCAAGTTTAGAATCACATAATACCACATTATCTCTTATTATTCTAACGCCGGCATTTCTTGTTACTTTACCTGTTAAAACATATGCACCTGCAATGACACCAACTTTAGAAATCTTAAATGTTTCTCTTATTTCTGCTGTTCCTATTACTTCTTCTTCATATTCAGGATCAAGCATTCCTATCATTGCTGATTTAACATCTTCTATTGCATTATATATTATTGAATATTGTTTTATTTCTATTCCATCTTTATCTGCTTCTAATTTAGCTATAGGTTCTGGTCTTACATTAAATGCTATAATTAGTGCTCCTGCAACTTTTGCAAGGTTTACATCAGATTCTGATACCCCACCAACACTTGAATGTATAACTTTTATTGCTACTTCATCTGTAGATAAGTTTTCAAGTGATTTCTTTATAGCTTCTGCTGTTCCTAAAACATCTGCTTTAACAACAATATTTAATTTCTTAATCTTACCTTCTGCTATATTGGCATATAGGTCTTCTAATTTAACTGCAGATGATTTACCAATCTTTTGTTCTCTCTTAGCTCTTTCTCTTCTTTCAACAAGTTTTCTTGCTGTTTTTTCATCAGATACTTCATAGAAAACTTCTCCTGCTTCTGGTAAAACATTTAATCCTGTTACTTCTACTGGTGTTGAAGGTCCTGCTTCTCTTATTCTTTCACCTTTAAAGTTAATCATATTTCTTATTCTACCTATTGCAGATCCAACAATTATTGTATCACCAATATTTAATGTACCTCTATCTACAAGCATACTTACAACAGGTCCTTTTGCCTTATCAAGTCTTGCTTCTAATACTGTACCCTTTGCTTGTTTCTTAGGATTTGCTTTTAATTCTAATATATCTGCTTGTAATTGTACCATTTCAAGTAATGTATCAATTCCTATATTTTCTTTTGCTGAAATAGGTACAAGGATTGTATCTCCTCCCCATTCTTCTGAAACAAGTCCATAATTTGATAATTCTTGTTTAATCTTATCTAAATTTGCTCCTGGAAGATCAATCTTATTTATAGCAACTATAATTGGTATTTCTGCCGCTTTAGCATGGTTTATAGCTTCTATTGTTTGTGGCATTACTCCATCATTTGCTGCAACTACAAGTATAGCAATATCTGTAGCTTTTGCTCCTCTTGCTCTCATTGATGTAAACGCTTCATGTCCTGGTGTATCTAAGAATGTCATAAGCTTATTATTTACCATTACTTGATATGCACCAATATGTTGTGTAATTCCTCCTGCTTCTTCTGCAATTTTATTTGTTTTTCTAATTGTATCTAAAAGTGATGTTTTACCATGGTCTACATGTCCCATTACAACAACTACAGGTGGTCTTTCTACAAGTTCTTCTTTCTTGTCTTCTGTATCATCAAATAATATTTCTTCATATGATACAACTTTTTTCCTATTAACATTTATTCCATATTCTGATGCTATTAAAAATGCTGTATCAAAATCTAAATCTGTATTTAAAGATACCATTACTCCCATTTTTATAAGAGTTTTCATAACATCTGCTACTGTTACTTTTAATTCTTGTGCTAAATCTTTTACAACAATTGTATCACCTATTGTTATTTCTGTATGTTTAGCTTGTTCTTTTACTTGTTTCTTTTCTTTTTCTTTCTTTTTAGGTTTTGTCCTTTTTGTTCTTCCAGATGAATACATATCAAATATATCTCCACTTTCAATCATTCCGAGATATATTTCCGTGTACCTTTAAATACTTTTAAATCATCAACATCAAATTCTTCTTCTCTATTTACTCTTTGTTTTTTCTTTGTATCTTCTGAGTTTCTATTTTCTTTTTCTCTATCTCTGCTTTTATCTCTTTGTTTTGATGCTCTTATTTCTTCTTTGTTTCTATCAATACCTTTTTCTGTTTCGATATTATTTCCTTTAAAATTATCTGTATCTCTTCCTTTTCCTCTTCTATCTCTATCAAATTCTCTTTCATTTTTAGAATTTTGTCTTCCATTGCCATTATTAGAGTTAGAATTAAAGTTTGTATTTTTATCTTTCTTTCTATATTCAGATCTATTATTTGTATTTCTGTCTTTAAAATTGTCTTTTTCTGTATTATTCTTTTTATTTCTATTTTCTTTATTATAGTTATTTTTACTATCTTTTGTATTTTGATTTTGGAAATTATTTGTATTTTTTTCTTTATTTTCTCTTTTATTATTATTTCTTTCTTCTTTGTTTTTATTATTATTTATATTTGCATCATTAATAGTATTTTCTGTTTTTTCTATATTATTCTTATTTTCATTTTGTTCTTTTACTTCTCTATTTTTATTTATGTTTTTTGTTTTTTCTTTTTCTGAAGTTTTAGTATTAAGACCTAATAATTCATTTAAAGTCATAGGTTTTGTATCTCTCTTAGGTCTTCTTGATACTATATTATATTCTTTTTGAGTATTTTTAGTTATTTTACCAACTTCTTCTAATTGTTTTGCAATCTTCTTATTTTCATCTACAACAACTTTTCTTCTTATAATTACTGGTTCTTCCTTTTTTTCTATCTTTTCTATATTTTTTTCAACAGCTTTTTCTGTATTTTTTTCAGTATTAGTTTTTATTTCTTTTTTCTTTAAACTTAATACTATTTTATTTGCTTCTTCTTCAGTTATACTATTTAAATGACTTTTTACATCCATTCCTAACTTATTAGCAATTTCAATTATTTCTTTATTTGTTTTATTTAATTCTTTTGCTAATTCATATATTTTTTTATTCCCCATCTATTTCCTCCAAAATACTTTTTATAATTCCTTTTGCTAAATTTCTATCTTTTATTCCTATTATAGGTTTATTTATTTTTCCAACCGCACTACTGTTTTCATCTTTTGTTCCTACTATAATAACTTTTATATCTTGTGATATTTTTCTTTTTGAAGTATTTCTATTATAATTTAAATTTTCATAAATATTTATTATTTTTTTCTGAGCTCTATCTTTTGACTTTTTTGACATATCTTTTGCAATTAAAGTAAGTGCTATTTTGCCTTTTTCTATTCCATTTAAAATATCTTCTTCTCCATAAGATATTTTTCCTGATCTTGCTGCAAATCCTAATAAATTTAAATACTTCTTTTTTACTATCTCATTTATCTCTAATACAAACTTTTCTTTTTTTATTTCTTTTTCTTTTCTATTTTTTAACATATGTTTTTAATTTTTCTTTTTCCTCTTCTGTTAAAGATATATTGTAATATCTTTCTATTGTCCTCTTTTTTATAGCATTTGTGATACATTCTTCTTTCCTACATAAATAGATTGTTCTACCCATTCCTTGTATGTCCAATTTTTCTGATATTACAATCCTATTATCATCTTCTATATTTTTATCAATTGCTAATTGTATATACTTATTTTCTTGTATATTTTCCTTTGTTTTTAAAATACTTTGAAAACATCCTTTACACTTTCTAGTATTTTTAATTTTCCTCATTTTGTTCTTCTTCCATTGTTACAATATCTTCTAAAGTTTTTTCTATTTCTTTTTCTTCTTCTTTTTCTAAAGCTTCTGCTTCTTCAAAAGTTTCTTCTATTTCTTCTACTTCTCCTAATTTTTCTTGTTCTTCTTCTATTTTTTCCATATCTATAGAAGTATCTTTTTCACCTTTTTCAATCATTTCTTTAAATTCTGTTATTCCTTTAATATCTATTGCCCAATGTGTTAATTCTACAGCAAGTCTTACATTTTGCCCTCTCTTACCTATAGCAAGTGTTAATTGATCATCTGCAACTATTACTTGTGCAAATCTTGTTTCTTCATTAATATCTATTGCCATTATTTCTGCTGGTAATAATGCTTGTGCTATTAGTTTTGCTGGATCTTCACTCCATTCTACAACATCTATTTTTTCTCCGGCGAAGTTCTTTCTTTATACTTTCAATTCTAAGTCCTTTAGGTCCTATACATGATCCTACAGGGTCTATATTTTCATTTTTTGAATATACTGCAACTTTTGACCTATATCCTGGTTCTCTTGATACTGATTTTACTTCTATTAAACCTTCATCTATTTCTGGTATTTCATATTCAAATAATCTTTTTAAGAAATCATTTGCTCTTCTTGATACTATTACTTGAACATCTCCTTTTTCTCTTTTTACTATGTCTTGTACATATACTCTTATCTTTTGATTTACATGATATTTATCTTTTTCAACTTGTTCTTTTACAGGCATTATTCCTTCTAATTTACCAAGATCTAATATTACTGATTTTCCTTCTGTTGCTTTTTGTACTATTCCTGTTATTATTTCTCCTTTTTTTTCTTGGTATTCATTAAATCTTACTTCTTTTTCTTTTTCCCTTAATTTTTGTACTATTATTTGTTTTCCTTTTTGTACTGCTATTCTTCCAAAATCTTTAGGTACTATTACTACCTTAACTACATCTCCTACTTTTGCTGTTTTTTTCTTTTTCTTTGCTTCTTCTAATGATATTTCTTTTACTTCATCTTCTACCTTTTCAACTATTGTTTTTTCTGCAACTACAATTATATCACCATTTTTATCTATATCTATTTTAACATTTTCTTCTGTTCCATAATTTTCCTTATATGCTGCTTCTAGAGCTGTTATAAGGGCGTCTTTCATATATTCTTGTGATATTCCTTCTTCTTTTTCTAATTCTTCCATTGCTTTTAGCAATTCTCTCATATTAATTGATTTCATACTCTTTTCTCCATTAATTCAAATATTTATATATTTTTCTTATATAATTCATTTCTCTTTAAAATATGGAAGGACTTTTTTTGCCCTTCCATACTTAATTTAATATGAATTTTTACAATATAATAATACCATTATACAAGTATTTTGTCAACCAATTAAAATATAATTAATATTTTAACTATAATTATATATTATAATATGTTGTCCTATATGGACTATCTAATATATTAAATGTTATAAAACTTGTTTTAGTTTCTTTTAAATACATTATATTTTTAAATATTCTTTTAATTACTTTACTTTTCTTTTTATCTAATGTAGTTAAATTAAATCTAATCCCTCTTATTTTATATAGGTTTTTAGTAAGATCTATTATTATTCTTTCTGAATTTTTAAGTAAATATTCTAAATCTATATCATCTATAATAATTTCTAATTCTCCATTAATTTTATCATAATTTCTTATAGTAGCCTTTCTTATTTCATATTCTAACCTTTTTAATATATCTGTTTTTAATATTCTACTTTGTCCTTCTTTTGCTCTCAATATATTTTCATTATTTTTTCTTTTATTAATTATATCTAATACTATTTCATTCCTATTAATATTATTATATTTTTTCTCAGATATATTTTTATACTTTCCTTCTTCTATATAATTTCTAGTCTGTTGTTTTCCGAAGTAAAAATCCATAATTATATTTAATATCATTATTATTTAAAACATGTATAAATTCCATTTTTTCTAGATCTTTTTCTATCTTTTCAAGTTCTTCTAATCCTATTAGAATATCTATTATATACAAATTATTACATATCTTAACATTATTCCATTGATGTCTAAATTTTTCCTCTTTATCTGTTATATACCCATATATTATTTCATTTTCTATATTAAATGTTGAAAGTAATTCTTTAAATATAGTAGAAAGTGCTGAACATATCCCATAATTCTTATTTATTCTACATATTCCTTGTGATGTTGATGATTCTTTAAGTTCATTATACAAAAGTTCATCATAATTTGTTATATTTAAATACTTATTATATCCTTTATCTATTATATAGTTTTCCATCATATATTTATATACTTCTATAACTATGCCTATGTCTTCTTTTTTATCATTATCTTCTATTAATTTTTTTATTTTTTCTTTTTCACTATATAATTTATCTAAACCATTTAAAAATTCTTCAATATAATAATACCATGTATATTCATCTTCTATATATATTATTACAGGTATTTTTCTACCATATTCATCTATTCTTAATTTTTCTAATTTACCTCTTATACCATTATTACATTTGATAAAATCTTGTAAACTTTTAAAATATCCTCCAAACTTTAATATCTTACTCCTATTTTTATACATAATATTATATTTTTCTTCATCTTCTAATATTTCTCTTAAAACATACGGATTTTCGTTGAATATAAGTTCTTGTGAAGCATATGGCATATTATTAAATGTTTTACCATCTCTTATAATAAACTCTGATAACTCATAATATGGTATCAAATTTAGATATCTTCTATATGTCCTATTCAAATATTTTTTATTCATGTTTAATGTTAAACTTACTATATAATCTTTTTCTTTTTTACTAGGATATTTACTTTTTAATATATTTTCTTCTATTATTTTTTGTATTTCTAATTCTAATTTTTTCTCAACATTATATCTATCAACATCACCACTTCCTTCATTACTCATTCTTTTAGATATAATATCTTTTTCTAAATTACTATATTCTTTCTGAAATGTTAACATATTATCTAATACTAATATTGTATCTGGAACTGTTCTACTTCTTATATACTTTAGACTATATGAAAGATCTATATTAAACCAAACATTATTTATCTTAACCTTATTCCAATAATACCTATATTTACTTGAGCCTTCATAATATCCTTCTATTATCTTATTCTCTACTCCTAAATAATCTAATTCATCTTTTAAAATCTTAGCTATACCAAATGATTTTAAAAGTCCAATATTAATATCACCGTTTTTCTGCTTTAAGTATTTCTTTCTTATCTTTTTTAGTTAAAATATTATAATCAAACCTCGAAATCTCTTCTAAATATTCATCAAATACAATTTTATTTGCTAATTTTTTTAATATTTCTACTATATCATTTATTATTTTTTCCATATATTCCTTCCATTATTATAATATCAAAAAAGTACATAGATTAATATCTATTGTACTAATTAATTAATTATTTTATTTTTGTATTTTCCATTATTATCATCTTCTCTCCATTTTTACACAACAAAAAACAGTAAACCAATTTGATTTACTGTTTTCAAAATAATATTCTATTATATTATTTAATTTCTATTTTCATTTAACTAAACTAAAATTTATTTTTTCTCAACACTTTTCCAGAAATCCTCCATAGTTTTATTAAACTCTTGTGGTACATCCATATTTACACAATGTCCTGCATTTTCAAAAATAACTACCCTACAATTTGGCTCACTTTTTTTCCATTGTTTTACTACCTCTAATTCCATTGGAATATCAAATCTTCCACATCCAATCATCAAAGGATAATTTCGTTTTCCAGTTTTATACTTATTTATCATATTATTAATCCCTATCAAGCATATAAATGATTTTTTAGGAAACAGTATATTCATATCAAAAAACTCATCTTGTGCCTTTAAAGTATGTGCACCAATTTTCTTGTTTGCTTCTGCAAACCACTTAACTGAAAAGATAGCTTTCAACATCATTACCTTTTGTTTCATACCATTTTTCTTTTGCAATTTAACATCAAAATTATTAATATCATATCCTCCAAAACATGCCATTGAACTTACTAATGTTGGGTAATGATTAGCAAAATCCTGTGCCAGTACTGCCCCTAATGAGATACCAACAATATGTACTTTTTTAATATTTTCTACCTTTAAGATTTCAAATATCCATTCTGACATCTTATCTATTCGATCCCCTTTTTTGGTATCTGTTGACTGTCCATGACCAATAATGTCAACAGCCAAAATATTATATTTATTTTTAAAATATTCAAACTGTGTTTTGAACATATTATGATTAACAAAAGCAGCATGAATAAAAAGTATCCATTCAGTATGATCTCTTCCACTGATAAAATATGTTATTGGTGAATTATCTAACTTTATTGATTTCATATTTTACTTCCTTTCCTTCCATTTCATCTTTGATAATATTTCATAATTTAACTTTAATCCTTCTATACACATATCTTACATATATTATACTAAAAAAATACAATATTATTCTATATTTTCTCCTATATTTTTAATATATCTTATTGCTTCTTCTATTTCTTCCTTTGTTAGTTTTTCTTTTCCTAAATTCCTATCTAAATATATTTCTTTTAAAGATATTCTATCCATATTCTGAAATCTTTTTAAAATCTTAACTGCTTTACATAGCCCATAAATATATGAATATGGATAGTTCTTACCTATAATATTCCCCTCTTCCCTTACTATATATAATAATTTTTTCCTATTCATATCAAGTTTTCTATTATAATAACTATAATTTAATTCACTATATTTTTCTACTATTTTTTCTGTTATATCTTTAATTTCTTCATCAGTTAAAATATCTTTTCCAATTAAATATTCTGAACAATTAAAATAATGCTCTCTAAATTGTATTATCATACTGCTTCTAAAAAGCATAAAAAGTAGGTTTAATTTTGCTTCTTGTAATATTTCGGGATCTAAATCAGATTGTATTTCTTTAAGCATTAAAAGTTCATATAATATCGCTATTGTCTCATTTCTTAAATTATTAATTTTTCTTTTAATATTATTCTTTTTTAATATGTTTTTATCAATATAGTGTCCGAAGTTCATGGAAAAACATTCTCATATTATTATACTTATTCTTATCAAATGCTAAATTCATATATATTGTATATTGTATCTTCTACTTCACCTACATAACATTTACTATTTTTTATATTTTTTACACCACATGATATTTTTCTTTTATTAAACATATCTTCTATTATTTCATAATGTTCTAATCTTTCATCTTCTGAAAGATTTTTAAATATATTATTAATTATCCTAGTATAATTATAATTACTATAATTCTTCTTTACCATATAACTTTCATAATATATCATATATTCATTTCTAAAAAGTTCTACATTTGCGGCTATATATTCAACATTTGATATGATATTTTCATTATAATCTTCTTTTTTACTCCCAACATATTTAACCCATGACTTAAATAGTTTAAAATATAATTTTTCTAAATCTTCTTCATAACTATAATCTACACCAGATTTTTTTAAACTTTCTAAATATTCTCTAAATTCCTTTTTATAATAATTATATTCTTCTAACATTGATTTATTTTCTACTCTACTATTCTTGCTTTTCTCTATTATGTATTTATCTATCCTTAAATCAATTAAAGTCTTTTCACTTATATTTTCTAACACTTTTACCTCTAATTTTTCAATATATCTCAAAACTCTATCTACATCTTCTTTAGTTACTTCATACTTATTCTGTGTTGAATCTATTACAATTTCATCTAAACTATTAATCTTTCCTTCTTTAATATCATAATAATATTTAACAGCCCTTATTACTCCATATACATATTGTGCCGGATTTCCCTTCTCTGTTATATCATAAATTTTTCTTGTAATATATCCTATTTTTTCTCTAAAATTTAAGCTTTCATAACCATAATAATCTTTTTGTATTTCTTCATATACTTCAGTTATTTTCATTGTTAACTCTTTTATTTTTTCTTCTGTAAGTTCTTCTCCTTTATTTTCTTCTAATATCTTTACATATTCTTTTTGGAATTTTAATATCCCTGTATAATACATTTGCATAATAATCCTATTAATCTTATTTACTACAAGATATCTAATATTTACACTATTATCTTCTTTATTACATTTAATTGCACCATCCACAATTAAAATCTCAAATAGGTTAGATATTGTTTCATTTCCAATCTTGTTTTTTCTCCTATATGTTAATCCATATACCCTATTTATAATTTTTCTTTCTACTATGTGTCCGAAGTTCATGAAAAAAATTAAATATATTAATGTAATCTTTATTAAAAAATTTCAAAATCATATATGAATTATTCAAATTCATTGCTTTTGATCTAAAATCTCCTGCTTCTGCATTACTACTATCTATCCTTTTATTTTCAATTAATGTTCTAATAGCTTCTTCTATAGTCTTAATACTTTCTCTATCTAGAATTTCAAATCCTTTTTCCATTGTTTTAATATAGTCAGACTTATAATCTACATATTCCTTATTCTCTCTTGCCTCGTTAATAATATTTTGATTAATAGTTCTTTTCTCGCTTAAATATTGTTTCTTGGATATTAGATAATCAACTATTCCCTCTATATTATTCTTCCTATTCTTTACTTTAAGTATTGCATCATACCATAATTTAAAAGTTTTAAAATATAGTTTATCTCCATCTATTTCATATGAATATTCCTTGTTTTCATCATATAACTTTTTCAAAAATCCAGCAAATTGTTTTCTTATTTTTCTTAAATTTTCTATTTCTTCAATAAACCTATCTTCTTCTTTCTTATAATACATACTTTTAACTATTTCATAATCCTCACCTTCTGTTATCATATATGTATATGATTCTTTAGAAAATTTTTCTAAATTTCCTTCTAAAACATCAAAAAAATTATACATACATTCTCTTAAAAGAGTTTTATTTATCGCTATCTTTCTATTATTTAGTCTTAAAGATAATGTTTCATATACAAACAAATCCATAATAGTATGTATTATTTTAATAATATCATCCTTAATATATTTATCTTCAACATTTCCTTTTAAAATATTTGATATAACCCTATCTATTCTTTCTTTTTGTATTAAAATTCCTTTATCTGCATGTTCATCATCTTTAAATATTCTACTTAAATCTAATTTCATCTTTGATAATATTTCACTATTTAATTTTAATTCTTTCATACACACCTCACAATCTATTATACTAAAAATAAGGCTACTTTCGTAGCCCTATTTTTTTCTCCTTCCAAAGGATTTTCATATAAATCCCATTCATCTTTTGGAGAAGATACTCCTTCTTCATTAGAACCTTTACTATAGGTCATTTTTGCCATAAGCTATTCACCTCTATTTAGGTAAATTTTCTAACTCTTCTGCTTCTTCAAAATCTGCTCCATCAGGTCCAAACCAGTCTTCAGGTCCTGAAGGATTACTTCCATCATTTTCTTTGCATAGCATTTCTTCTCTTTCGAATAACATCGAAATCACATCCTTTTCAATAAAATTAGTTTATCTTATTGTTACCTCATAAACTCTAAATCTATTATATATATATATTATTTGTCAAGGATTTTTTTATATTTTTTCTAATTTTTCAACATATTCTAATACTTTATCAAACTCTTCTTTAGTTATAACCTGATTATTTAACTTATCATGCATAAAATATATCTCTTTAAAACTACAATTCTTCTTGTTTCTAAACTTATTCAATAGTCCTATAGCTCTACATACAGCTACTGTATATGTATATGGATATCCTCTTGATATATAATTATTAGTATTTAAAATATATTTTAACTTTTCTAAATTAGTTAATTTTTCTTTTCCATAATTTTGTTTAATAATTTTCTCATATTCTTTTGTTATTTCTTCTGTCATTAATATTATTTCATTATTGGTAATTTTCTTTTTCTTCTTGCCTATCTTTTCTAATATTTTAATATATTTTGTTTGGAAGATTATTATTGATGGAAAGTCAAAAAGTTGCCAATATATCTTCATTTTCATATCTTGAATATGTTGTTTTAATTCCTTTGTCTTTTTCTCTTCTTTTAATATTTCTGCCATCTTTTCAAAAGCTAAAAGTTCATGAAATACTGCTATTGTTTCTTTTTTAAAGAAGTTATCACTTTTTCTTACAATGCCATATTTTCTAGCTAAAAATTCATTTTCCATTGCATGGCCGTAGTTCATGCATAAATATTATTACATTCCTATACTCATTATCTTTCTTGTTAAGCATCATATAGTTCTTATTCCTATATATTACATAACTTCTTTTACCAATTTCATTTTTTACATTTATTCTTTTTTCATTAATCATATCTTCAAATATTTTAAAATATTCTTCTTTTTCTTTCTCCTCTAAGTTCTTATACATCCTATTTAATACTTCAATATAGTCAAAACTATAATCAAAATTAATATTGTTTTTTTCTATATCTTCAAGAAATTTCTTATTTTCTAAATATTTTTCAGTATATATGCTACTATTCTTTAATATTTTTTCAATAATTTTAAAACTTCCTTCTTCTACAATATCTCTTCCTATATTATTTAAATTAATTTCATACCATTCTCTAAACAACTTAAAATATAGTTTTTCTTTGTCTTCATTATAATCATAGTCTTTATTCTCTTTTTCTAGTTTTTCAATATATTTTAAAAACTTTATCCTAGCTCTTTCTAATTTAAGATTTGTTTGACTATCAGAATTATTGGCTTTTATATAATACTTATAACCATAAAAATAATATGTACTGCTTCTTACAAAATTATGTATAAAAGTGCTTTCTTTAAAATCTTTTTTTATACTTTCTATATATACATAAAAATCATACATATATTTTTCTATAATGTCTATTTTAACATTATTATATATTTCTTCTTTACTTACATTTTCTATATCTTCCTTAAAAAAATATACATTTCTATATTTGTTAAAATCCTATACATATTACATATATCTTCTTCTAAAATATCCCCATCTAATATTTTTAATACTATTTCTTCTATTTTTAATATATCTTCATTTACTTCATCAAATCCTGAATATATCCTATTTAAATCAACTTTCATTTTTGATAATATTTCTGTATTTAGAATTAACTTTCCCATACACACCTCATATATCTATTATACTAAATATAGAGCTACTTTCGTAGCCCTATCTCTTTTCTATTAATTATTATTTAACCTTTTCTAATAATGTTACTATCTCACTTGCATCCTTCTTACCAAAGTCGACTATGTCATCATTTATTATAATACATGGTACACTTAAGATACTGTATTTTTCTCTCTTTTCTTCTGCAAATGCTATATCATATATGTTTAAAGATATGTCTATATTATTATTTGTTGCTTCTTTTAATACTTTAGCAAATTCCATTATTAGATCTGGACATTTAGTACATGTTAAAGAAATAACTATATCTACATTTATTCTTCCTTTTAAGTTTGTTATTCTAGATATTAACTCATCATTTAATTCTACTTTTTCTCCAAACACCTTATACATTGTTACTACAAATGCTGTAAACTCATGTCCTCCTGGTATTCCATAGAACTTATATCCTACATTTTTAATAGTTCCATCTTGTAGTCTTTCTCCCAATGTTATATAGCATGTATTATTTACATTTTCTTGTTTTTGTTTTTCTTCAATTATAATTTCTATATTTTTAGATATATTATCCATTTCAAGTAACATTGTTTTAAGTTCTTTAGATGTATTATCATCATATATATTTCCTGTTATAACTATTTTTTTAGTTAATGAATCAAAAAGATTTTTAAGTTGTCCTTTCATATCTTCTGTTATATATTTACCATCATTAACATTTGTATTTGTTTGTTTTGGTGTTTCTTCTTCTTTTTTAATATTATTTTCTTTTTCTTTAAATAATGATGGTATTTTATATTTTTTATGAATTTCGTTTATATAATGTTCTGCATTTGTTGATGCTGTTGCTCCATCAGATACTGCTGTTACTACCTGTCTTAATTCTTTTTCACAGATATCTCCTATTGCATATACTCCAGGTATATTTGTTCTCTTATTACTATCAACTACGATATATCCTTGATTATTCATAGTTATATCAACATTTGATTTTTTTAACAATTCTGTATTTGGTATATATCCTGCAAAGATAAATATTCCGAAAATATCTTTATCATTTTTGTATTCCCATGTTTCATTAGTAACATTGTTTACAAATTCTATTCTCTTTGGTAAATTATCCCCTGTTATCTCTTTTATTTCTGTATTGTAATGTATTTTAATCCTTGGTGTATGATTCTTAACCTTATCTATAATTGTTTCTGCACATGTCATTTCTTCTTCTCTTACAATCATAGTAACATTTTCTGAAAATCTAGTTAAAAACATTGCTTCTTCTGCTGCTGCAAATCCTCCACCTATTACAAATATATCTTTTCCAGTAAAGAATTCTCCATCACATGTAGCACAATATGCAATACCTTTTCCCATATATTCTTTTTCACCTTTAAAGTTAAGTTTTCTTGGGTGTGCTCCTGTTGCTATAAAGACTGATAGGGCTTGATATTCTGCACTTGTAGTTTTAACCTTTTTAATATATCCTTCTAAATCAAGTGATATTACATTTTCCATTTTAATTTCTGCTCCAAAGTCTATTGCTTGTTTTGCCATTTCTTTTGTCAATTCTTCACCTGTTGCTTTAAAAACTCCTGGATAGTTTACAACTTCATTTGTAAGTGTTATTTGACCACCAATTTTTTCTTTTTCAAGTATTAATGTTCTGTGTTTTGCTCTTGCCATATATATACCTGCAGAAAGTCCGTGCTGGTCCTCCACCTATTATAATCAAATCATATAATCTATCATTTATTTCCATATTCTCTCCTTTTCTTAAATTATTTATTATCACTAAAATAAGAAGGGTCTATGGTAAAAACATATCTCCTTCTACTTTAGATTTTATCTATTATATTTTTCCAACTAAATCTAAGCTTGGTTTTAATGTTTCTTCTCCTTCTCTCCATTTAGCAGGACATACTTCTCCATCATGTTCATATACAAATTTACATGCTGATAATTTTCTTAATAATTCTTCTGCATTTCTTCCAATATTTCCTGATACAACTTCATATGATGCTATCTTTCCTTCAGGATTTACAATGAAAGTTCCTCTTTCTGCTTGTCCCTTATTTTCTATATATACATCAAAGTCTTTTGCTAAAGCTGCTGTTGGATCTGCAAGCATTATATAATCTATTTTCTTAATTGCAGGTGATGCATCATGCCATGCTTTATGTACAAATTCTGTATCACATGACACACTGTATATTTCTGCATTTAATTTTTTAAATGCTTCATAATTATCTGCTAAATCTTCTAATTCTGTTGGACATACAAATGTAAAATCTGCTGGATAGAAGAAAAATATTGACCATTTTCCTTTTACATCTTTTAATTCTACATCTATTATTTCTTCATTGTGATATGCTTTTACTTTGAAATCACTTACTTCTTTATCTATTAATGACATTTTTATCCCCCTTAATTTTATTTAATATTTATTTCTTATTTTTTATCTACTATGTATATTCTATTATAATTTATACTTATCATTTTATTCAATATGTTTTAAGAAAATTTTTTATAATTCTATCTCCACATAATATATTACATTATATAATATAAGAATGTTATGTCCTTCTTATATCTTAAAAAGATTAAATTAAAACATAACATTCTTTTCTATTACTATTTTATTATTTTTTGTTTATCATTTTTACTTTCTATTTTATATTCTATTTTTTCATCTTTTTCTTCAATATTTTTATTAATTTTTATCTTAATAAGTTCAATAATCATATTAATAATATTTACACCTATAACAATTCCAAGTAAAATATATGTATTTCTATATAATAAGCTATTATCTACAGGTATCAATATGTCTCTAAATGCCCTTATAGAATATGTCATAGGAAGTATATTAGTAAATCCTTTAAATCCTTCTGATATAGTTTCTACTGGGAAAGTCCCTCCAGATGCTGCAAGTTGAAGTACTAATATAATTAATGCTATAAACTTACCTATATCTCCTAAATGTCTTATTAAAAATTGAATAATACTCATAAATGCAATACCTGCTAACATACATTCTCCTAAATATATAGGCAAGCTAGAAACATCAAATTTAAGCATATAGATAAGTAATAATCCTGTGCCTATCCCTTCTATAGCACCAATAGCTATATATGCAAGATTTTGAAGTATTCTATTTTTTTTAGTATCTTTATCAAATATTCCAAACCTATGTCTTTGATCATAATATAATACAACATAACACATCAAAGCTCCAACCCATAATCCTATAGATATAAACAATGGTGCAAAAGCAACACCATATGAGTCAACTTTACCATATGAGTCTTCTTTAAATTCAACTGGATTTGATACAAATTCTTCAATTCCTTCTAATTTTTCTACAGATTCATTTGCATTTTTAACTCCTGTATCAATTTTTTCTTTGAATTCTTTAGTTCCATTTGCTAATTTATTACTTCCATTATATGCTGTATTTACTGCATTACTTAATTTATTAATAGCATCATTTATCTTCTTAGAATTATCATTTAACTTATATAATCCGCTTGTTAAATTTTCTATTCCATTTTTTAATTTAGACATTCCTGTCTTTAATCCACTTACTCCATTTACTATTTTTTTACCTTGTGTAAGACCATTAGAATCTTTTATAACTAATTGTCTTGCTCCTGCTTTTAACTTATCTGAAGAGTCTTTTATCTTATTTGCTCCGCACTTTTAAAGCATTACCATTTTGAGTTAATTTTGCTGCATTTTCAGCATTTATAATAGCTTTAGCTTGGTTTGCAAGTGGAACCAGTCCAGGATTTGAACCAGACATACTTATAATCTTATTTAACAATTTATTCTTATTTGTGTTTATATCATTAACACCATCTACATATTTATCAATACTTCCAATAACCTTATTAGAACCATCTATATATGTAATTGTATTATTTGCAAGTGTTTCAACACCTGTTGTATATTTATTAACACCATCTGATAATGTTGCAATTCCTGCATTTAATGTATTTGTCCCTTTGTTTAGTTCAGTTATACCATTTGCTGCACTAGCAATTCCATTATTAAATTCAGAATACTTATTATTTAGTTCAGATGTACCTGTATTAAGTGTATTAAGTCCATTACTTAACTCAGATACTCCACTATTCAACTTATCTGCTCCTTCTGATATTTGTTTTAAATTTTCTGGAACCTTTTTTAAATTATCTGATAATGTTTTAGTAACTTCTTTACTAACTTTTTCTTCTAATTTCATTTCTACATTTTTTAGTGCACTATTTATAATCTGTGAAGATAAATAGTTTTTCCTCTTATTAGGTGAATATATAATTGTTGAAATTTTCTTTTCTTTACTTGTTACACTATTTAATTTTTCTGTAAAATTAGATGGTATTGTAATTAATGCATAAAAATTATCATTTCCAAGTCCTTTAATTGCATCATCAATATTTGTAACTTCAGTAAAATCAAAAGTTTTAGAATCTTTTAATTGTTTAACAAATTCTATTCCTTTAGATCCTTCTGTTTTATCTAAATTAACAACTCCCACCTTAATTTCTGATAAATTTCCATATGGATTCCAATAAGATTTTAGATAAAAAAAGCTATATATAAATGGTATTAATAATACAACTAAAAATATAATAATTTTTAAATATCTATTTTCTTTTATTTTTTTAATCATTTTCCCCTCTCTTTCTTTCAATTCCATTTCTTAAAATTTTCATTATATTATCTGAAATTTCTTTATCATCAATTTTTTTATATAATCCATTCCAATCAATAATCATCGCTATATACATCTTATATATTAAGAATGTTAATACATCAATATTATCAAAAGCAATATATCCATCTTGTTCTGCCTTTTCTAATTTTCTTTTAATATAATCAATAACATCTTGTTCTATATATCTTATACTATTAACAAGTGACTTATTTCTCAAAATCTCTGCTTCTTCAAATAATGTTTTAAATAAGTTGTTCCTTTTTCTAAAAATAAGTAAAGTAATTAACCCTTTATTAATTCCTTCAAAAAAATTATCAGATTCTTTTTCCATTTTTTCAAATCTCTCTTTCATATCTTGAAGTTCAAGTTTAATTAAACTATTTAATAATTCTTCTTTACTTGCAAAATTTGCATATACTGTTTTTTTAGTAACACCTGCATTTTTTGCAATCTCATCCATTGAAACTTTTTTAAATCCATATTTTGAAAATAATTTCTTTGCTACTTTAAGAATTTCCTTTTCTTTCATAGTTCCTCCAATATACTAGTATACTATTTTCATATATTAGTATACTCTTTTTATTATAATTGTCAATAGTATTTTTCATAAAAAACACAAAATAAAAATACTATAACTTTTCTAAAATCATAGTATTCTTATTATTTAAATTTCATATTATTTATCTCAAATTTTTTTATTATTCATATTATTTATATAATTATATTCTACTAATATAATTTAATATCTCATCTTCTAAATGTAATATTTTTTCTTTACTTGCTTTAAATTTAAAACATTTAGGAATATCTTCTTTTTGAATATATTCTATAATATTTAATATATCATCATTTACAACATTATTTTTATATTCTTCACTATTTATTATATTCCCAAAAATCTGATATGTTTTAAGTAAGAATACAGATTTTATTCTTTTAAGTTCTATTAATTCTTTTTCTTCTATTTCTTCATCTACTTCTAAAATATAGTATAATGTTGCAACTAACAGTTTAAATATATTATATACTTCTTTCTCCTCTGTCTGATTATATCTTTGATCTATTGTATATTTTTCATCAACATATTTGTTTATATCTTTTAATATTTCTACTGCTAATTCTAGCTTATTAAAATTAAGTCTTATATCATAAAAGTTTTCTTTTACTGATAACTCGGTTAAATGATAACTTTTACTTCCCTTATATAATATCATATTTGACATACACATAAGTTCTGTTCCTGCTAAAAAGCCATTATTCCCCTTATATGCACCTTTTGCAAACACTGTTATTTTACCTAAATTTGGGGTAAGTACTGTTAAAATCTTATCCCTATCTCCAAATCTTGTCTCTGTTATAATTATTCCTAATGTTTTAACTATTTTTTCACTCATTTCTTTTTAAATCTATTTAAGAACAGATCATTATCAAGCCAGTTTTTTCTTACTTTAACCCATATTTGAAGATTAACTTTTTTTTCTAACATTCTTTCTATATCTGCTCTTGCATAACTTCCTATCCTTTTAAGCATTTCTCCATTTTTACCCACAATTATACCTTTATGTGTGGATTTCTTTGTATATATTACTGTTTCTATATTAACTATATCTTCACCTTTTTTAGTTTTTCCTTCTTTAAAACTTTCTATTTCTACATATAGTCCATGTGGTATTTCTTGATTCAATAATTTTAATGCTTTTCCTCTTATAATTTCTTCACACATTTCTCTTACTGTTTGGTCTGTATATTCATCTTCTGAATAATATTTAGGACCATTTGGTAATAATTCTTCTATTCTTTTTAATATATCTGAAATACCTTCTCTTAACATTGCAGATACTGGAATTATATAGTCAAATTCTAATTCATCATTTAATTCTTTTATCTTTTCTATAATTAATTCTTTTTTTATTCTATCTATCTTGTTTATAATCCCTATTATATGTATGTTCTTATTTTTTTCTTTTGCTTCTTTAAGTTTTTTTAAGACATTATAATCCAATACACTTAAGCTTTTCTTATTTCCTGCAACAACAAAAAGTACTATATTTGCATCTTTTATACTTGTTATTGCACTATCTATCATTACACTTGAAAGCTTACTATTTACCTTATGTATCCCTGGTGTGTCTATAAATATGATTTGTTTGTTTTTATCTGTATATATCCCTTTTATATTATTTCTTGTTGTTTGTACTTTAGGTGATACAATCGCAAGTTTTTCTCCCATCAGTCCATTTAATAATGTTGATTTTCCTGCATTTGTCTCTCCTACAATACTTACATATCCTGACTTAAATTCTCCCAAAAATTTTCTCCTTCAATATTTTATCTTCTTCTAGTAGTTGTTGTTGTTGATGGTTTCTTACTTGTTTCTTTTTTATTATTTACTTCTTTTTCTTCTATTTTGTCTGTTTCTGCTTGAGATCCTCCTGTAATTGTTATTTTTTCTTTTTCTGGCATTATCATTACATATGTATTTCCATCATTTAACTTAAGTTCATTGCCTTCTAAATCATAATATTTTGTAACATCATATCTTGATTCTTTTCTTGCTATAATTTTTTTAGCTTTACCATTTGTAATATAATATCCACTTAAAGCACCAACATTTTTAACATCTATTCTTCCCTTATTTTCACCATCTCTTAATTCTCTTGATGTTGTTTGTAGTATTATAAGATTTTTTATCTTATATTCTTCACCTGTTAATTCTTCTTTTGCTTGGATGCCTTTAGCTCTCTTTATATATGTTTTTGATGTCTTATCATATATAAATTCATTCATATTCTTACTATGATATCCTGCTGTTATTTTTTCTGCTTCTACTACATCATTTTTTCCTGGAATATTTTCTAAATTTATTTCATCAACTGATAAATTTAATACTTTTTTAAAGTTTTGTTCTACTGCATATCCTAATTTTTTAGCTATATTTGTTAAATTTTCTATTGATGAATATGAATTATGTGGTGCAGTCTTCTTTTTATCTCTCCAATATTCATGATCATTTTGTTTGTTTCTTGGTCTTTGTGAGTCAAAAAGTTGTCCATTAATATCTGCAATTTTCATTGTTTTTAAATCACTTTCAGCTTGTGGACTTTGCCCTATATGTGCATATATCGCATTATGTTCAAGCACATAGTTAATAAAATAATGTCTAGCACTACGGATTGGTCCGAACCTTATCTAAATCTTTCTTATCTTTAAATAATGCCATAAGCCTACTTTCTCCGTCCTTCTATTTCCATTTCATAAATCATATATGCACTATTTATCCCTGAATGTGGCCATGCAAACTTATTATTATCAAGCATTACTGCTATTGGTCTTGTTTTTGAATTTTCATCATATATTTTAATTCTTTTTTCAGGTTTCTTTTCTTCTTGTGTAACTGCTTGTTGTTCTTTTTTACCAAAAAACATATTTTTTAACATATCTCTATTTAAATATGCAAAACTTGCTCCTCCTATTATAGTAATACCCAAAACTCCTGCTACTATATATTTAAACTTTTTGTTATCATCTTTTTTATCATCTTCACTATATCTACTCATTATTCCTCCATAAGTTAAAATACACCACTTATACATACTATATTTTAATACATATAGTGTATACTTTTAATACTAATATGTCCAATATTTTTTATCTAATATTTCATTTTTATTATATACTAATCAAATAAAATTTAAATACTTTTGTTTAAAAAAACATGTCATTTTATTAGACATGTTCTTCTATTATTTTTTTAATATTTTCTCTTAATTTTTTAAAACTATTACCATTATTACCATAATACATTAAGTGTCTACATGCAATAATATTTATATTCTTTGTTCCTATGTTTAATTTAGCATATGGGCATTTTTCTTCTATATATTCTATTTTATCTTCTTCTGAATAATATTTAATTTTCTTATTTTTAGACATTACTATTTTTTTAAATTCATTTAATGCTAATGAACCATATAAGATTACAATATCTGGCTGAAACTCTAATAATACTTCCCAAAATTTTTCTATACTTTTATTAAGTATATTTTTATCTATATTATTTAATTCTTTAATATTTTTTGTTGGATATGTAAATATATCTGTTTCAATAACTCCTGTATTAAATTCTTGTTCTATCCAATTAACCAAAGAATTTATCCCCATTCTTGTCCTTGATATTTTACTTTTATTTTGACTTTCTCTACTCTTAGAATAAAATTCAATAAATTCTTCATAATTTTTCAATAATCCTATATATTCATCAATATTTAACTGCATTGGAGTTACAGGAGTTGCTGGATTTATTCCAACTAAAAATACTTTAGAATCATATGGATTCCTTTTTGATATATATGGTCTTAAATATGGATATTCTTCTCCTAGATATATATCATTAAATATATTATTATTCACTTACCTTAGCTTTCCTTATACTCATCTTCTTTCTTATTTGAGACAATTACTTTATTACCACTTTCCATTATAAGACTATACATATATAGGAATGCAAGAAGTCCTACTGCTATTACTATTAATGGCTTTGTTCCTATCCTAAATGAATTTAAAACTGGAATTATAAGTAGGGTAAGAGCAGGTATTGCAATTTTTACTTCTTTTATCATTTTTCTTAAAAGTTCAAATGCCATATATATTACTGGTATTATTAAAAGTATCATTTTTATATAATCATCTCTAACTGCTCCTCCAGATAATATCTTATCTAAAACTCCCATAACCTTATCATAAAATACTATTGTTCCTATAAATCCGGCAAACACTATACTTATAACAACTGCTCCTGCCGCTATATCTTTAGCTTTTTTTGCATACATACTAAATTTATCTGTATACATATCTATGCAAAGTTCTATTGCAGTATTTATCATTTCTGTTACTATAACAAGTGCAATTGCAAATATTACAAGGATTAACTCTATTTTAGATATCTTAAATATTGCTGCTAGTATAAGTATTACAATTGTTATCCCAAACTCCCTATGTATACTTTTTTCACCTTTTGCTGCTAGCATTATACCATTTGTAGCATTTTTTAATGCTTGTTCTACATTCTTATTTTTCTTTACTTGCATAATTCACCTAGTTCTTTTAATACATTTTCTTCTTTTTGTCTCATCACTTTTTTATCTTCTTCTTCCATATGGTCTTCTCCCATCAAGTGATAAAATGAGTGTACTGTCATATATGAAAGTTCCCTTATAATCCCTGTATTATATTCTTCTGCTTGTCTTTCTACTTGTAATATGTCTATAACAATATCTCCTAAAATAGTTGGTATATTATTTTCTACATATATTTCTTCTAATTTCTCTTCAAAATCATTTTTTTCATACATAGGAAAAGATAATACATCTGTAACTTTATCAATATTTCTTGTAGAATTATTAATTTCTTTTATTCTATCATCTCCTACTATCTCTACATTAATAATTATATCTTTTCTTAAGTTTTCTATTTCTATACATTTTTTTAATGTTGTTTCAATTATCTTTTTAATTTTTTCTTGTTCTATATTATATTCTTTTTCAATATCATCAATATATATATCTATATTTCCCATATTTCTGCCTTTATCTTATTATATTATAACCTAATAATATCCTATTTTTGTCCTTTTATTTTTCTTATAGTAAATTTAACTACTTTTTTTGCTCCTCTACAAGCTTTTTTAACACCTCTTTTACCTAGTGATAATACTTTCTTAATTCCATTTTTACCTTTTCTTAATGTGTCTGGAACTATATGTTTATGGTTAAGAATCCATACATAAAATCCTAAGTCATTTCCTACAATTAAACTTTCCTTCCAAGGTTCATTTCTCATTAAATTTCTTACATATATTATATTAAATCTCTTTAATCCTGTAACTTTTTGTCTTCCATTTAGATATTCACCTGTTCCAAATGTTTCATTATATACTAAACTATAATATGCTTCTACTAAAATCTTAGATGGATTTTCTTTTATTTCTCTTGCAAGATTATATAGATATCCTAAATACATGTCTTCCATAATATCTCTTTCTTTCATAAATTTTGCAATATATTTTGCTCCATCTATCATCCCTTCTCTTATAGGTAGGATTATATTTTTTACAAAGTCTACTTCTTCTTTTTTTCCTTTTCTTATAGCTTTTCCATTTTCATATCCTGCAACACTTTTAGTATCTGAACTAAACATCATTTCATATATTGTAAGTGTAAGTGCTACATATTCCCATGTAACCTTACTATCACGTATAAGTGCACGTTTTGCTACATTTTCTCTTTGTGGATTATAATAATCAAAAAGTGCTATATATCCACCTTCAATATGTACCTTATCAAGTACAAATGCTAGATTATCTTGGATTGTTCCTCTCCATCCAATATCTACTAGATATATCTTATTTCCTTCTTTATTTTCAATTCCTTTTCCTTTTAAATATTCTAAAAGTCTTTCTCTTTTTTCTTTTAATTCTTCTTCTATTTCTTTTTTAAACTCTTTATCTTGTAATAATGTTGTAACTTTAAAATTAAACCATGGCTCATATATTGTCATTTCTTTATCAATATCATATTTTTTAAAGTATTCATCATATTTTTCTATATCAATATCTAAAGATTTAAATAATGCTTTCATACTTTGTGCTCTATATTGTGACCATATTCTAAGTAAGTTTTGTACATTAAATTCATCAAGTGATGCTGCAAATGTTGCAACTCTACTTACTTCTATTAGTTCTGCTTTTGGCACTTTAAATGGGAATGGATTATTTTTTTCTATAATTTCATGGAATTTTATAAATGTTTCACCTTCACGTGTTTGATAATATATTTTATCATATCCTTTAAGTACTGCATCTATTATTATGTCATAAATATAGTAATATGCTATTGCTGAAAATTCTATTCCTTGATTATATAAGCTTTTCTTATATTCTTTTAGATTTTCTCTAGTAAGTTTTGCTAAGTTTTCTGTATTTGTATCTTTCTTTATATTATCTAATTTTAAGTCTATATTTCCTAAATTGTTTATATCAAAATTATATTTTTTAGGATTTGGAATCTTTATTGTTTCTATTCCATATCTTTTTGCCATATCTATATCTGAATGTTGATTATCTCCTACATGTATCATATTTTCATATTTTATATTTTCTTTTTCTGAGAAATATTCAAATAAGTGTCCTTCATCTCTTTTTGTTTTCATTATATCTGCAGATACGTATATTTCTTTAAATTTTTTATCTAGTCCATGTGCATTTAAAATTTTTATTAAATCTTCTTTTGGCATATAAAAATCTGAAATACAATATTTTGTATTTTTATCATATTTATTAAATATATCTGTTATTAACGGATTTATATATGTTTTTTCTATTTCTCTATTTATTTCATATTCTGGAAGTTCTTGTTTTAATATTTCTTTTTCTTTTTCTGTTCCTAAATGTGTTCTTTCTGTTAATGTTGCAAGTACTTCTCTGAAATTACATTCTCCGTCTACTCCTCTTTCTCTTGCTTTTTCATATTCTTCAACCTCTATACTATCTCTTAATCTATATAATGTTAGTTCATTTCTATATTCTTCTTTTATTTTAAAATATTCCTTATAATAATAATGTCTTAATGTATGTACTTTTATTTCTTCAGGATGACATGTTCTTTTTAATATCGTATCCCATATATCAAATGTTATTACTTTTTTTTCCATTTTTTCTCCTATATTTTTAATTTAATTCTGCATTTTTTATATTATTTTCTATAAATTCTTTTTGTTTAAATTTTTCTTCTGCTATTTCTTCTAATGTTTTATTTTCTTGTTTTTCTTTTATAATATTATCTATTTTACTATTTAACTTATTCTTCTTTTCATTTAAATCTAATGTTATTGTAAGTGATATTATATCTTCCAATATATTTATACATTCTATTGCTCTTATTCCTAATAGCTTTTTCTCTCTTTTTATAAGTTCAACTTTAACAGTAGTATGATTTCTTACTTTTTCAAACAATGGATTTTCATTTATTACTGTTAATATACTTGAATTTATAGAAAGTGCTTTATTTAATTTTTCTATTGCAAGAAGGTCATTTTCTTCTAATATATCTATTTTTGCAAGTTCATAATATGCTATATCTTCTACTTCTTTATATGTAGTTGCTTTTGTTAAATATTCTTTAGCATTTTCTAGTTCTCTTTCTATTATACTAATCTGTCCGTATATTTATAAGCAAATATGATTTTTCTTTAATTTTAAGCATTTTTTCTAATATATTTCTTGCTTCAATATAATTATTTAGACATAAAAGCAGATATACATATGTATATAATTCATCTTGAGTTATATTCTCATCTTTTTTTATTATCCCTTGATAATATTTCTCTGCTTCCTTATATTCCTTATTTTCTATCAAAATCTCTGCAAGCATTATTATTAGTTTAGTATTATTACTACCTTCTTTATTATTATTTATCCTTAAATATTTTTCTATATAATATTTTTTATCTTCTTTATCTCTAAGTTTTCTTATTAGAGTTATTATCTTACTTTCTACATATCCTAATAGTACATTTTGTTTCTTACTTTCTCTTATATTTTCAAATATTTCAAAATATATTTTAAGAGCTTTTTCAAATTCTTTTTCTCCTTCATAAATTTCAGCAAGTTCTTTTTTTAATATATTTGATCTTTTATTATGTTTTAATGTACTTTCTATTAAAGCTTTTCCTTCTTTTTCTTTTCCGAAATAAGTCTAATATTTTTTTTATAAGTATTATCATAAGTTCACTTATAAGATTTTTACTAATATATTCTATTATGATAATAAAAATTGGCATTATTATTGCAATTGTAATACTCATTATTTTAAAACCTATTGGCATATCAATTGTATTTTTATTTAATGCAAAATATACTGGATACATTAACACACCGTAATGCATTAATTGCAAGTAGTACCAAGTTTATTTCATCATAATTTTCTATAACTTTTCTTAAATGTATATAAAATAAGAACATTGATATAATACTTACTATTACTAATTCTATCATATTTTAATTACTCCTATCTTTAATTTTTAGTAATATTAAACATTAAATTTGAAATCTACAATGTCTCCTTCTTTCATTGTATATTCTTTTCCTTCCATACGTATAAGGCCTTTTTCTCTAGCTTTTGCCATGCTTCCACATTTTATTAAATCATCATATGATACAATTTCCGCTTTTATAAACCCTCTTTCTATATCTGAGTGTATCTTTCCTGCTGCTTGTGGTGCTTTTGTTCCTTTTCTTATTGTCCATGCCCTTACTTCAACTTCTCCTGCTGTTAAGTATGACATTAACCCTAAAATATCATAACTTGCAATTACAAGTCTATCTAATCCTGACTTATCAAGTCCCATCATTTCTAAAAATTCTTTTTTTTCTTCTTCAGATTCTAATTCTGATATTTCTTCTTCTAACTTAACACATATTGGTATTACTTTTGCATTTTGACTTTCTGCATATTTCTTAACCTTTTTAAAGTTTTCGTTTGATTCTGGATCTTGTATTGTTTCTTCATCTACATTTGCTACATACATAAGTGGTTTTAATGTTAGTAAGTGTAGTCCTTTTATAATTTCTTTTTCTTCTTTAGTAAATTCTATGCTTCTTGCACTTTTACCTTCATTTAATGTTTTTTCTAATCTTTCTAAAATTTGATCTTCTTTTGCTAAACTTTTATCAGCTTTTAATTGTTTTTTTACTCTTTCTCTTCTTTTAGATACTGTTTCTAAATCTGCATATATAAGCTCTAATTCTATTATTTCTATATCATTTATCGGATTTATAACCCCATCTACATGTATTATGTTTGAATTTTCAAAACATCTTACAACTTCTATTATACTATCCACTTCCCTTATATGTGATAAAAACTTGTTTCCGAAGTCCTTCTCCTTTACTTGCTCCTTTTACAAGTCCTGCTATATCTACAAACTCTATATATGTAGGTACAATCCTTTTTGAATTAAATATTTTTGCAAGTACATTTAATCTCTCATCTGGTACTGATACTACTCCTACATTTGGTTCTATTGTACAAAACGGATAATTTGCACTTTCTGCTCCTGCTTTTGTTATACTATTAAATAGTGTACTTTTCCCTACATTTGGTAGTCCTACTATTCCTATCCTCATCTATTTCTCCTAATCTTTATTCTCATATATATTTTATCTTGAATTCTTACATTTATCAACTGGTAAAAGAAAAATACCTTATTCAGGTATTTTCTATATTTTTTAAAATTTCATCATTAACACATACACTGTCTAAATCTTTATTTTTTTCTTTTTATTAACATTATTCTACCATTAACTCTTTCTTTTATATATCCATATTTTATTAAAGAATTTGTAATCTCTCTTTCCAAATAATTTATTCCATTTATACTAGGATACTTGTTATCAAACACGCTTGCTATTCTTGATATTTCAGTCACTTTACTTATATGTTTTTTAAGTTCTTCTACATCCGAATTATTTTCTATTTTTGTTATTATTAATTTTATCTTTGTATTTAAGGAAATATTATCATTTTCTAAAATATATAATAATATTTCTTCACTAAGCATATCATTATCCAAATCTATTAATTCAGCTTCTTTTTCAAGTTTTTCAATAAATTCTTTTTTAAAATTGAATTTTTCGAAATTCTTCCAAATATATTCCTCATTGTCATTTGATAAATAATTTTCAATAATATATTTAATAATTTCTTTTTTCTCAGAGTTTATTTCTTCAATTTTAACTCCACCACCATATTCTTCTATATCATCTACAACTAATTTAGCATTTTCAAATGAAATATTACTATTTAAAATTAAATAATATAGTTCTTCATCTAAATCATTTTTCAAAACATAAGCTACTATATTATCCTCTTCTTCCTCTTCAGAATTCTCAATTAGTATTATTATTTCATTATCAAATCTGTTTTGTACTAAAAATTCAATATTTTCTTTATTTATTTCTAATAAGTTTTTTTCTATTAATTGTTTTACTCTTGTTTTTTTATCTTTATATCTTTCATCAATACATGATATTTTTTCTTTTACATGCTTTATTATATTATTAAATAATTTATTATCAATATTAGGATTATTTATTAATTCATTACATAAATCCTTATTTTGTCCTAATATTTCATCTCTATTTTTAGAGTTAATATTTCTACCAAGATACTTTATAAATTCTTCACTATATTCACTTATTTTAGAACAATAAAACAAAATATTCTCTTTATTAAATTCTAATATATTTTCAGATAATACTTTATCAATTATTTCTTTATTTTCTATAATTTTGTTTAATCCTTCTAATTTTGAAATATTAATTGCATTTTTAGATAAATATTCAAGTTTATAACTATCATCTATTCCTGATATTAATATTTCAACTAATATTTCTTCTGAATTATTATAATCTTCATTTTTACTATTCTCGTTTATATATTGAATTACAAATTCATTAAAATTGTTTTTTATATATTCTTTCATTGATTTTAACTTATCTAAACTATAAATTTTTCCTATCATTTGACTATATTCTACATTTTCATCTAATAATTCTTGAATTAAATATCTAACATTACTAATCTTTAATATATATAATTTATTATTTTCAATTTTTTCTAATTTCTCTTTACTTAATTCCAGACTTTTTAAATTTTCAAACTTAAATCCTAATTTGGACATATTATCAATAAATATATCAAATTCATTTTCGTTTATAATTGTTACTATATCTTGGTTCTGCTCTATATGACTTTTAAATAATTTTAAATCTTCAGCATCTGCTAACTTTCTATAAAGTACTATTGCTTTTAATATATGCTTATATAGCATACTGTTTTTAGGACAATCCTTCATCATCTTTAATATACCACTGTATTGCCCACATTCAAATAATAATTCCACAATTTTTTTAATATTTTCATAATCAAATGTATTTAAAATCTTTTTCAAGTCAATATATTTATTATATTTTTCTACTGTTTCTAGAATTAACTCTATAATTTCATTTTCATCATTTTCCAATAAATATTTCAATATATCTCTATTTAATATATTCTCTCTTCTATAATCGTCTGTATTCAACCTATTAATAATCTCGCTTGGAGTCACCTCTAAAAATATATCTAAGCTTATACCAGAATATAAATCTTTCATAAAAATCTTATCTTTACTTTTTAATAATCCTTTAACTTTCGAATCAAAGTGTGCTCTATAATAATAGTAAGTTTCATCAATTAATCCTTCTAAAATTAAAAATCTAACTAAATTAAAATAAGGTTTTTTTACAATAATATCTTCCGTATCCTTAAAAATTTTATCTTGCTCATATTGGTTTAAACTATGCATCTTTTCTTTATATGTATCATTTTTTAATTTATTTTTTTCCCAATCTAGTGATTTAATTTCTTCTTGTAAAATCTTAATTTCCTCTTCATTACCATTTTTATACTCACCATTTTGTTCAAAGTATTGATTAATATTCTTAATCTTTTTCTTATTTTTTTCTATTTCTTCATTAATTTCGTTATATAATCTTATTATTCTTTTTTCTATTTTATCAAATAAGCTAAATATATAACCTCTATCTCCTTGTAATAATTCAAATTCATCAGGGAATACATTCTTTAATACCATCATTGAAAATAATTTATTTTTATTTAATTTAAGCTCCTCTATAGGTAAAATATTTAAATATACATAATACTCATTAACTATATTTTTTAATAGTCTCATATCATCAATATATAAAGATATATTAGCTAAAGTGTTAGCTTGTAATTCATTCGGATTTTTCTTATTTTTTTCTTTATCTTTAATCAATAATGATATCAAATAATTTTCTGAAGTTCTTGAATCTATTATTGGTACCACTGGCATTATATAATCATAAAATTTTGTTCTATCTTTTGAAGCAAAAAGACCATCTTTTACCATATATATAAATTTTATTATTCTTTTTCTTTTCTTTTTCTTTCCATTAGAATTAACATATCTATTAACTAAAAAGTTTAATTCTCTTAATTTATTATATATTTTAATATTATCATATCTATCCAAATCTTCAAAAACAACCACTTCAGTATCAGAATTATCTAATAAATAAACAATTTCTTTAATATCTTTATCAATTACCGTTTCATCATTTGACATCTTATCATCTAATTGTGCCTCTACTAATTTAAAGTTTATTTTAGATATATTAAATATATTTTTCTTTTTTAATTTCCAAATAATCCAAAATAATAATCCGAAAAATAATATACCTAATATAGATAATAATAAGTTTTCATTAAAACCATTCACTTCCTTCCAAACTTTTAAATCAAATATTTTTAATAATTTATCCTTATTTATTAAAGCAATACTTGTTCCTAGGAAAATCAATATGAGTAGTATTTCTATTAAATCTCCCTTATCAGATTTAAACTTATACTTACTTTTTGAAATTTTTTTAGAATCAATTTGTGATACAATTTGGTTTATTATTTGTCTTTCTATTCTATTTTCTTTGTCATTATCTACTTCTGGACTACAACTGATATTCTCAACTTTTCCATCAATATTATAATTAGACTTTCCACATTCATCCTCATATTTTCCTAATGAAACTGTTATAATATTTTTCAAATTCTTTTCCTTAACATATGTATTCCAGATTGTACTTTTACCTGAACCATAAACTCCTGTAATAGCAATATTTTTTATACTATCATTTTCAAAAGCAAAGTCTAAAGCTTTTGTATAAATTGGCTTATTTTCCTTTAATATTTTAGGAGTTAATGATTCAAATTTAATATTTTCTATACTCTCATCTATATATTCATCCATTTTCTCATCCTTTACTCTATTAAAAATAGGCACATTATACATGTACCTACTTATTCTTATTTCTAATTATTATTATTAGGCTTACTATTGTCTATAACCCTCGTATTATGAGTTATATTTCTTTCATTTTCTGGTACCTCTACTTTAGATATACTAAGTATTACTTCTGTTCTCTTCATATCCATTTTAGCATATGATTCAATACCTACTTCTATAATATCTTCAGGTTTTACATATTTTTCTATCTTTTCCTTGCTTTCCTTACTTATTGGTATCAATCTATCTTTTGAATATAATACTAATTTTCTAGGTTTTCCTTTTTCTAATAGCTCTTCTTCTATAGTCTTTTCTTCTTCTGCAACAATTGCATCATATTCTACATTTGTTATATCTTTTATCTTTTCTTTAGACATTTCATTTTTAATCAAAATCTTTTGTTCACCAACTTTAATTACAAGTGATGCTGTCTTTTTACCTTTTTCCAAATATCCTGTTATTGTTGAATTTATAAAATCAACCTTTGTTTTATCATTTAAGTTTTCTACATTTATTCCCATTTCTTTTAACTTAGTTTTTATTTCAGATAACCTATTCATAATATTAAAATTATCTGAATTTTTTTCTAAGTCTGGATTTACCATAATTACCTTTGTTGTTAATTTCATTTCTGCAAATTCATAAATATTACTTTCTTCATCATCTGCTCCAAGCATAATTATAGCATCTAAATATTGTAGATTATTCTTACCTAAATATTGTAATATCTTCGCCTTATTTTCTTTCTTTCCTGCACCTATTAATATCCCTCTTTCACCTATTTTTAATATTGATGAAAAATCATTATCAAGTGGTATAACTGTATAAGTAAAATCCTTTTTTTCTTCTACTACAACTGGATCTGCTGTTTCATCTGTAGGATTTGTACCAAATATATTCTTAAAATTTACATTTGATAAATTATCATTTTTAGGTATATTTATTTCTGTTTTAAATACATTTGATGCATTTGTTATACTATTTCTTAAATTTGCAGTTTCTTTTGGATATCCTGAAATTGCTATATTTGCTATAAGTGCAGCTTCTAATAATAATTTTAATGAACTCATATTTTCTCCTTATTCAAATTATACCTTAATTATATCAAATATGTATAAAAATAAAAGGACATATCTCAAAGAATATGTCCTTTTTATATATTATATGTTTTCTGATATATATTCTACTACATCTTTTACTGTAACAATCTTTTCAACATCTTCATCTGGTATTTCTATACCAAATTCTTCTTCTAATGCCATTATAAATTCTACTATATCTAAAGAATCTGCCCCTAAATCATCTAAAAATGATGAATCCATTCTTACACTTGCTTCATCTATCCCTAATTGTTCAACTATTACAGTTTTTACCTTTTCAAATATTTCTTCTGTTTCCATTTCAATCCTCCAATTCACTTTTCTTTTTCTAATATATTATACATATCAATTATGAAATACTATGTCAACACTTTTTTATAATTTTTTTAGAATAAATATATCAATATATTATTTAGCAAAATTTTTTCCTTATTTCTATGTGTATTCTTATAACAAAAATATACCCTGCTAAAGCAGAGCATATTTTTACCATATTTCTGTTCTTATTTCATGTATCTGAATCCCATCTTGTCTTAACACTATTCGTATAAGGATTGTTAAGTCTTTATATTGAATTGCTAATATATTATAAGCTTCACCTGCTTTACCTATTAAAGTTGTATTCATCATTACATCTTCCAATGTAATACTTTCTTCATTGATATGATCATCAATTGCATTTTTCAGTTTTTTCGCTGTCATTAAATCCAACATTTTCTTTTCCTCCTTAAATAATTATTTATTGAGCTCTATCACATATTAATCTTACTTATATAATACTCAGCTTATATAATAGTGTCAAGTAAATAAATATTCTCATTACAAATATTTTTATAATATAAAATTCACTTGTTTAATCTACTTTTTCATATACTCTAATTAAATATCATATAAAAAATAAGCCGAAAAAAATCGACTTACTTAGATATCATGGAGCGGGTAGAGGGAATCGAACCCTCAACGTTGGGTCGGAAGCTCAAAATTTTACCATTAAACTATACCCGCAAATATTAAAGGATAAGATAATCTTATCCTGCTTGTTACATACCATATTTTTCTTTAAATTTATCTGCTCTACCACCTCTAGTAGTTGATTTAGCATTTCCTGACCAATATGGGTGGCAATTTGAACATATATCCACTTTCATATCTCCTTTTGCAGAGTGAGTTGTATATACTGTACCACATGCGCATGTAACTGTTACTTCTTTAAATTCTGGTTGTATTTCTTTGTTCATTTTATCTTCCTCTCTCTATTTTTTTATTCGAATAATTAATACCAATATATAATAACATAATAGTTTACTTTTATCAAGTAATTATTTTGCTTCTACATATTTGCCTTCTGAATCTAATTCTACTGTTTTTGACTTATTATTTAAATCAAGTAGCTTGTTTTTTATTTGTTCTTCTTTTATCTTATTTATTTCATCTTCTGTAAACACTTCTCTTGTTATTACTGAACTTAACTGTTTTATAAACGGCATAGCTAAATTAAGCTTAACAATTACATTCATCAAACATAATATAATTGTTATAGTTATAAGTATCTTCTTCCAATTTCTTGCTAGCATATATTTCCCTCTTCTTTTAATACTATATATGTTATATTACCATAAATATACTTATTTTACAATCTTCACTTTTTGATGTATAATTAAATTATGTAAAGTGAATTAATAATTTTAGATATAATTATATTTAGGAGGAGTTATTATGGAACATTTTCTATACGATATTTGCCTATTTCGGTGGGCAAGAATCGGGCCAATATATTTAGGGAACCTGTTAATGGTAATGTTATTTTTTGGAGGGCCAATGCTATTTGCATGGCTCAATCAGAATGGATACAATCCATTTGGAATAGCTATTTGGAGTTTCAAATATATTATTAGTTATATAGTAAATTTATTTCTTGAATATATTTTTAACAATTATAATTTAAGAAATAAGACAATAATTTTAATGATAATAATACTGTTTATCCCAAATGAAATTATAAGATTTATTATTATATTAATTTTCAGTATTATAATTATAAATCAAAATATCGAATATAAAAAGAAAAATTATATTAAGGAATATAAATTCGGTAAAAAAGTATATTTTTTACTTTATATTATAGCCTTAATAATCTCACTTTTTATATTAAAATATTCCATATTTATAACTATAATTCCATATACTATAGTTATATTGCATATATTATATTGGTTTAAATCAAAAAAATAGCACCTATTTGGTGCTATTTTTCATATTAAAATTATTGTTATTAATATTATATTATATTATCT
>ERZ773003.62-NODE-62-length-86962-cov-4.250152_pt1 | contig 86962 bp, 99 predicted proteins | sample MGYA00580668_ERZ773003 | MGnify/ENA primary metagenome ERZ773003 (study PRJEB29015, sample SAMEA2738002) | human oral metagenome | biome: human oral; feature: human-associated habitat; material: dental | place: China | collected 2126 ...
AGCAAATTTTAATGGAAAACGCCGCAGGCAGGATCGAGCGCGAGATCAGAAAGCGGTTCAAAAAGGGTTCGCGCATTTTGGCGCTTTGCGGCGGCGGAAATAACGGCGCGGACGCGATGGCGGCGCTGCGAAAGCTAAGCGGCGATTTTAGCTGCACCGCGCTTTGCGTGCTTCAAAACAGAAGCGCGGCGGGTAAATTTCAAGCGGAAGCGGCGCGAGCTGCGGGCGTTAGACTTATCGATATCGCAAGCGCAAAAAATGCTTGCAAGCACGCAGACAGCGCGTCTAGCAAGGATATATGCGCGCATGAAAGCGCAGGCGGCTCATCTTTAAAGGATGCAGGCTCTTGTGATGACAAGCCGCGGGGCGAGCGGGAAAACCTGAACGGCGCGGACATTTCAGGCGGCGGCGATAAATTAAGCGCAAAATTTACGAGCGCCAAATTTGAAACCGCGGAGCACGGCGACGAGTGCGGCAATCTAGACAACGAATGTGGCAAGCCGAGCGGCTTGCGCGATGAGATTATAAACGCAGACTGCATAATCGACGGGATTTTCGGTAGCGGTTTAAACAAAGCCTTAAGCGCTGAAATTTGCGAAATTTTATCTCTCGCAAATAGCGCAAAATCCCTAAAAATCGCAGTCGATATCCCAAGCGGCATCGACAAGCTCGGGCGCATTTTAGGCGGTGCGTTTTGTGCGGATTTGACGATCGCAATGGGCGCGCTTAAACTCGCGCTGTTTTCGGACGGCGCGAAGGATTATGTAGGGCGTATCAAGGTCGCAAATCTTGGAATTTCGCGCCAAAATTTTGAGGAGCAGAGCGAATATTTTCTGCTTCAAAAAAGCGATCTGAAGCTGCCGCTACGCAGGAAGCAAAACACCAACAAGGGCGACTTCGGGCACACCTACGTCGTAAGCGGGCAGATGAGCGGAGCGGCGCAGATGGCGGCTCTGGCGGCTCACGCGATCGGCAGCGGGCTCGTTAGCGTCGTTAGCGATGAGCCATTAAACTTAAGCCCGATTTTGATGCAGAAAAGCTCATTCAATGCCGCGCGGGTCGTAGTCTGCGGTTGTGGTCTCGGGGAGCGGAAGATCGATCTTGCCGCTCTACGGGACAAAAGCTGCGTCATCGACGCCGACCTGTGCTACGAGAGCGAAATTTTAAGCCTGCTAAACGCCAATTCAAATTTAATCCTAACGCCCCATCCAAAGGAATTTTGCTCGCTTTTAAAGATCGCGGGTATCGCAGATCTTAGCGTGAGCGAGCTGCAAGAGCGCCGCTTCGAGCTTGCGCGGGCGTGGAGCGAAAAATTTAGCGGCGTGCTCGTGCTAAAGGGCGCGAACACGCTCATCGCCCAAGCTGGCGTCATCTATGTCTGCGATAAGGGCAACGCCGCGCTCGCAAAAGGCGGCAGCGGCGACGTGCTCGCAGGGCTCATCGGCGGGCTGCTCGCGCAAGGCTACTCGCCTCTGCAAGCCTCAATCTGCGGCGTCCTAGCCCACGCACTCGCCGCGCGAGCCTTCGCCAAAAACTCCTACGCGCTAAATCCGCTCGATCTCATCGAGGAGGTAAAATGGTTGTGAAAAAGCTCGCCGTGCTTTTTAGCGGCAGCGGCTCAAATTTAGAGGCGATCTTGCAGAAGCTGCACGGCAAAACTTTTGGCGAAACTAAAATCGAAGTCGTGCTAACGCTAAGCAACAAAGCGGACGCGGGAGGCATAGCAAAAGCCGCAAAATTCGGGCTTAAAAGCGTGATCCTAAATCATAAAGACTTCGCTAGCCGCGAGAGGTTCGACGCCGCACTCGTGCGCGAGATCGAAAAAAGTGGCGCGGAGCTTACCGTGCTTGCGGGCTTTATGCGAATTCTCACACCCGTTTTTACAAGCAGAGTTCGCGCGATAAACCTGCACCCGTCGCTGCTGCCGCTTTTTAAGGGCGCGCACGCAATAGAGCAGAGCTTTGAGAGCGACATGAAGGTTGGCGGCGTGAGCGTGCACTGGGTCAGCGAGGAGCTTGACGGCGGCGCGATCATCGCCCAGCGCGCGTTTGAAAAAAGCGCGGGAATGAGCCTTGAAGCTTACGAAGCCAAAATCCACGAGATTGAGCATGAGCTATTGCCGCAGGTGATCGTAGAAATTTTGTGCCGAAGCTAAATTTTACGCTAAATTTAAAGATCGAAATTCCGCGGAATTTTGTAAATTTTAAAGCTTAGTTTTTTAAATTTAGGGGCGGTTCGAGGCTAAGCTTTAAAATTTGCTAGCTAAATTTAGAAAGAGAAAGATGACCGCAAACGAACTGGAAAAACTAAGACTTAGCATCTTGGATGAGGCGGAGCAGCACAAAGGTACGGCGTTTTCGATAATAGTACTAGCGGTGCTGGCCTCGGCGTTGTGGCTATTTTTCAATTTTAGAGATCAAGAAGCAGCAGTAGGCCTCTGCTGGATCATAGTGGTATTTAGCTGCAGCAGCATCTCTTTTAGAGTAGTGAATAAAGATGCAAATATAGTGCGCGTATTTATCTTTTGCATTTTGCTGTGGATACTTGCCAAAAGCGTAGAAATATGCGAGAATGATACCTTACGCTTCGTCATCGCACTCGTAACCATCTGCCTTTCTTTGTTTAATATCGCGGATGCCGCGCTGGAGCGGATCAAATATAATAAATCCAAAAAATTCGTCCGCGCCTTTAAACACCAATATATTGCGCCCTATATCGCGAGCCTAGGCTACCGCTACGAAATTTCAGGCTCGTTTCGACCGGCGTATCTGCGCGCTAGCGGCCTGTTTCCAGACGGAGTAAAATATCTTGATTGCGAAGATAAAATTTCCGGCGTCTATGACGGAGTGTTTTTCAGCTTTGCGGATGTTTGCGTGAGCCACACCGACGAACGACGTAGCAGCAGGGGGATATTTTTCTACGCGGAATTTAAAAAGCGCATAAACTCGGTGGCCGTGATCTTGCCGCTGCTCAGCGCGAGACCAACACTCAGCGGACTTAAGAAGATCGCGATGGACGATAGCGAGTTTAGCTCCGCGTTTAGCGTATATAGCGCCGATGCCGTGTCTGCAATGTACGCCCTCACGCCCGCCTTTATGCGGCGCTTGCTTCGCTTTAGAAGCGGTGCCGGCGGATCGATCAGATTAAGCTTTTCGGATAGAAACGTCTATATTTTTATCCGCACGGGATACGATAGTTTCGAGCCTAGCGTAGATCGCAGCGTACTTAACTTCGATCCCGCCGCGTCTATCAAGCACGAGCTTCTATTCTTTCTCTCCATCGTAAAAAGTCTGAAATTAAACGAAAATATCTGGCAGGATTAAATTCTAAATTTGACCTTAAATCCGCAAATACGGAGGTCTTACTCTACCGCGAAATTTTAAAATTTAAAAGTACTCTTCCCGGCTCGGCGCCGCTATGATTTAGAATTTTCGCGACAAGGTCTATTATATTTGCGGCGGAGAGCGAAGTTTGAAACCTATCGCGATGAAATCCCATACGATTTATAAATTTTTGCGGTCCACATAGAGGAATTGAGCAAAGATGGATACTGATATGGTGATGATTGCACCGTACGCTTTCCATAAGGAGATTACCACGCTGCCTATAATCGTGCCGTAAACGCTACTTTTACCGTCGCGAGCCTGCGTCAAAAAAATTGAGCGCCCATCGCGGCAATGATAGAAGAGATAATTTACTCATATTTGCATCGTTCATTTCGCCATCCTAATGCTTTTAAAAATCGACGATTAAAAAGCTCACACAAAAGCCAACCACACATTTAATCTGCCTCCAAGTATTTTTAAGCGACAATACGAAAATCAAATTTTCGGAGTCCTCATGACGATTTACGAGTTAAAGCCCAAATTTCAAAATTTACTTCGTCCGTTAGTAAGACGTCTTTACGACGCGGGTGTCAGCGCAAATCAAGTCACGATCACAGCCTGCGTCATTTCCGTTCTGCTGGGCGGACTTTTGATAAAATTCGCCGAAATTTCGACGCTATTCTTTCTGCTGCCCGTTTGGATGTTTTTGCGTATGGCGCTAAATGCCATCGACGGCATGCTGGCTCGCGAGTTTAATCAAAAAAGCCCGCTGGGCGGCTACCTAAACGAAGCCACGGACGTCATCTCGGACGCCGCGCTGTATCTGCCGTTTGCCTTCGTGGCGCCGTTTGACTGGGGCATTATCGCGCTCGTTATCTTTCTATCTTTTATGAGTGAGTTTTTGGGCGTCCTAGGGCAGGTGCACGGTTGCGGCAGGCGATACGACGGGCCTATGGGCAAGAGCGACCGCGCGTTTATATTCGGGCTTATCGGTACGGTATATGCGCTATCTGGGCGACTACCGGAGTGGTTTAGCTTGGTACTTTACGCCGCGATATTTTTACTCGCGCTTACTTGCGCAAACCGCGTGAGGATGGGACTAAAAAGCGGGGAATAAGGCGCCTCGGATGAGGATAAATTTAATATCTATCTCCAAAATCTACACAAGGTAAATTTGTCTAAATTTGATATAATTGCAAAAGTTTTAAGCTCGCCTCGGCGCAGGCACACAATCGTTATAAATTTGGGCTTGTTTAAATTTACGAGATTTTTTGAGGCGAGGATAAAATATCACGACGAATTTGTCTACTTAATTTAGACGTTTTAAAAGACGCTAGGCACGCAAAACGCGCTTGGTTAATTTCGAGCGTTTTATCAAAGTCGGCGAAACAAAAGCAAGTAGTAAAAGCGGCAAATTGCAGGCATTACTTAAAACCGTATCGGCTTTAATCGCCTCAAATTTATGTCTAAACGCTCGTTTTCGGCAAGGAGGGCGAGAAGCTTATTTGCCGCACGCAACCGCAAAATTGAGGGCGCCGCAAAAAGTGAATTTGAAAAGTAAAAGAGTAAAAAGGATACAAGATGAAAAATTTTTTAGCGGCCGCACTTGATTTTATCCTTTGCCGCATCACGATATTTATTACGGGCGTGAGACCGCCGCAGGAGCTTTTAAATATCGGCGAGGGTACTAAAATTTACTACGCCAACCACGCTAGCCACGGCGATTTTTTGCTGATTTTCGTCTCGCTGCCTTACCGCGTGAGAAAGCGCGTGCGCCCCGTCGCGGCGGCGGAGTACTGGGAGAGCGGGCCGGTGCGCAGGTTTCTTGCTAAAAACGTATTTAACATGGTGCTAATAAGTCGCCGCAAAGATCCGCTAGAAGCGCTAGCGCAAATGAGCGACGCGCTGCGGACACACTCTCTCATCATCTTTCCGGAAGGCACGCGCAAGATGGATGACGATCTCGCGCTACAGCCGTTTAAAAGCGGGGTGTTTCGTTTGGCGCAGGAGTGCCCCTCCGTGCCTTTGGTGCCGATTTGGATCAAAAACGCGCGTAACGTCCTGCCCAAGGGCTTTATGATACCCATTCCGCTGCTTTGCGAGCTGATAGTGGGCGAGGAGATAACCTACGGCGGCGAGGGCAAGGGCGAGTTTTTACAAAAGGCGCAGGACGCGCTGCTAGCGATGAGCGATACGCAAAATGATAGAACAAAAGCCTAGCGCGGCGACTTTGACTGCGGGGGTAAATTTAAGCCCCGCAAACCCGTCAAGCACGCGAGAAAATTCGGTCGATATTTTTTGCGACGGCTTGGGGCTTGGAGATGAAATTTGCAGCACTCGTCGTAAAGAATTTGAGCGCGAGATAAAGCGGTCAAACGAGCGAGGTAAATTTGCGACCGATTTTTACGGCAAATTTGACGGCGAGCCTTCTAAAGCGGCGGCCAAAAGCGTCAAATTTAAACGCGAAACCCGGATCAAAACGCTCGCCTCTCCACAAATCAAATTTGACCCAAGCGCGAGCCCAAGGCGCGAGCTTTTTTCGCTAACAAATTTAATCAAGCAAGCCGCCCGCAGAGCAAACCAAACGCGCGTAAATTTGACTCGTTCGGGCGCTTCAAAACAGATGTCAAATTTAGCTTCAAATTTAACCCAAAGGCCCTAAAATGAACCCGCAAAATCATATATTAAATCTATTTTTAGGACTCATCGCGGTGCTAGTCGTCTCTAGCGCCGTTGCCTTTATCCTAAAGGCAAAATTTGGCGCCGAAAACAAAACCGTCTCAAATTTGACCTCGCGCATAAACGCTTGGTGGGCGATGATTTTGGTGATTTTTTCGTTTACGTATATGGGCAAAAACGCCGTGATATTTTTATTTTTGCTAGTTTCGTTTGCCGCTTTGCGCGAGTTTTTGTCGCTCATTTACATCCGCAGAGGCGATCACATCGCGCTCGTGGCGTGCTTTTACGTGATTTTGCCCATGCAGTATATATTTATCTATGCCGACTGGTACGCGATGGCGATGATATTTATCCCGGTTTACGGATTTTTGTTTTTGCCGATTTTGGCGGCTATTTGCGGCGATGCGGCCTATTTTTTAGAGCGCTCGACGAAGATCCAGTGGGCGCTGATGATCTGCGTCTTTTGTATCTCGCACATCCCCGCACTTCTTTTGCTAGACCTTGAGAAGGGCAGTAGCATGGAGCTTATGCTGTTTTTGATCATAGTCGTGCAGGCTAGCGACGTGTTGCAGTACATCTGGGGCAAGCTTTTTGGCAAGCGCAAGATCGCTCCTAGCATCAGTCCGTCTAAAACGGTGGTTGGCTTTGCGGGCGGGGTTCTTAGCGCTAGCGCGCTGGCTGCGTGCTTGCATCATCTCACGCCTTTTGGCGCGGTGGGGGCGTTTTTTATCGGGCTTGCCGTTTGTATGATGGGCTTTTTAGGAGGGCTTGTTATGTCGGCGATCAAGCGCGATCTGGGCGTCAAAGACTGGGGATATATGATCAGTGGGCACGGCGGGATGCTTGACCGTATGGACTCGCTGTGCTTTGCGGCGCCGATATTTTTTCACATAGTTAGATACTTTTACGCATGAGGTTTTGATGAAAATTTGGATCAAAATTTTACTTTTAGCGCTGACGGCAAATTTTGCCTTTGCGTTTTCGGCCGGAAAGCTCGTGCAAGACGCTAGGGCGCAGGTTGGACGGACGCTGTTTTACGATCCTTCGTACGAGAGGCTAGCCTATCCGATGGGCGACGTGGATATGATAAAAGGCGTTTGCACCGACGTCGTGGTTAGAGCTCTGCGCGGGCAGGATATCGATCTGCAGCGGCTCATCCACGAGGATATGAGCGCAAATTTTAGCTCCTATCCTAAAAACTGGGGCGCGAAAAAGACCGACAAAAACATCGATCATCGCCGCGTGCCAAACATCGCGACTTATCTAAAACGCAAGGGTTACGAGGCGAAGGGCGAGTTTAAAGCGGGCGATATCGTGACGTGGCGGCTGGATAACGGCAGGCCGCACATCGGTATAGTTTCGGATAAATTTGCCGCTAGCAAAACCCCGCTCGTGATCCACAACATCGGGCTTGGCGCGCAGGAAGAGGACGCGCTAAATGTTTACGAGATAACGGGGCATTTTAGGATAAAATAAGTAGAAAAATCGATAAATTTAAGCGAGAAAGGCGAAAAATGGAGTTTAAAGAGAGCTATTTTATAACGAGCGACGGGGCGAGGATATTTTACAGATACCGCCTGGCTGCGGACGTAGCGTGCGAGAACCCGGGCGCAGACGAAATAAATTTGAGCGACGCCGGTAAATTTGATGGGTCAAATTTGAGCGCCGAGGCTACAAACGAAACGTCAAATTTGGCTAGCGAGCAAGCAGGCGGCGCGGATAAAAATGCGGAGCCTGATTTTGGCGGTGCGGGTAAATTTGAGGAGCAAAATTTAGCAAGCGGCGGCAAAAACGCAGACTCAAATTTAAACGAGACTAGCAAATGCGCTGCGTCAAATTTGAGCGAGACGCCTAGCGAAAACGCCGAACAAAATCTCAAATTTAAAGCCGCGCCAAACGCCAAAGCCGTAGCGATATTTCACCGCGGGCACGAGCACTCGGGCAGGACGACGCACGTAGCGGAGGGGCTAGCGGACGAGAGTTTGAGCTATTTTGCGTGGGATCAGCGCGGACACGGCAGGAGCGAGGGCGAGCGGGGCGACGCGCCGAGTATCGGCCGCCTCATCGCCGACGTGGACGAGTTTGTAGCGCATATCGAGCAGAGATTTGGCTTTGAGACGCAAAATCTAGCCGTGATAGCCCAGAGCGTGGGCGCGGTGCTGGTCTCGGCGTGGCTGCACGACTACGCTCCGCGCGTTCGCTGCGCGGTGCTGGCTAGTCCCGCGTTTAGCGTGAAGCTTTACGTACCGTTTGCTAGAGCGGGGCTAAAGGCGATCTACCGCGCCCGCGGAAATTTTTTCGTAAACAGCTACGTCAAGGCGCACTATCTCACGCACGACAAGGAGCGCCAGGCAAGCTACGACGCCGATGCGCTCATCACTCGCGCGATCTCGGTGCGCATACTGCTGGGGCTTTACGAAGCGGCGCAGCGTGTGGTTTCGGACGCCGCCGCGATCACGACGCCTACGCTACTGCTGGTCTCGGGCGATGATTGGGTCGTGGAGCACGCCCCGCAGCACGAGTTTTACAACGCTCTTGGCGCGCGCGTAAAAAGGCGCGAGGTTTTAGAGGGATTTTACCACGATACGCTGGGCGAGAGCGAGCGGGAGAGGGCGTTTGAGATAGTGCGAGAGTTTGTCGGCGAGAGGTTTAGAGCGCCTTTTAGCGAGGTGGACTGCACGCATGCGGACGAATACGGCTTTAGCCGCGAGGAGGCCGATAGGCTGGCTACGCCGCTACCGAGATTTAGCCTGAAAAATTTGCGATTTAAATTCCAGCGGGTATTTATGCAAGCCGTTTCGCCGTGGGTCGGCGGGCTAAAGATCGGCGAAAATACGGGCTACGATAGCGGCAGTACGCTTGACTACGTCTACCGAAACGAGCCGCAAGGGGCGAATAAATTTTTCAAATTTATCGATAAATTTTACCTAAACGCCATCGGCTGGCGCGGCATCAGAGAGCGCAAGCGAAATATCAAGCTAGCTATAGATCAAGCCGTAGCAAAGCTGCAGGAGCGAGGCGAGCCGCTACGACTGCTAGACATCGCCTCGGGACACGGCAGATACATACTAGACGCCGCGCAGGGGCATAAATTTGAGCGCATAACGCTGCGCGACTACAGCGACATAAACGTAAAAGCCGGCAGCGAAATGATAAAAGAGCGCGGGCTGCAGGACGTCGCGAGCTTTACGCAGGCAAATGCATTCGAAGCCGCTAGCTACGAGGGTCTGCAGGACGCATATACGCTAGGCGTCGTGTCGGGGCTGTTTGAACTTTTCCCAGATAACTCGGTCGTGCGCACCGCGCTACAAGGCTTTGCAAGCAGCGTAAAAAGCGGCGGCTACCTCATCTACACCAACCAGCCGTGGCACCCGCAGCTCGAGATGATCGCGCGCGCTCTATCTAGCCACAGGCAGGGCGCTGCGTGGATCATGCGCCGCCGTAGCCAAGCCGAGATGGATCAGCTCGTGGAAAAGGCGGGGTTTAAAAAGGTGCGTGAATGGATAGATGGGGATGGGATATTTAGCGTGAGTTTGGCCGTTAAAATTTAGCCTTTAGCGGCTTGTCTTTTGAGCGCTTTTAAATTTGACGATTTCGTCGGTATTTTAAAATTTCAAAGCATAAAAAAATCCAGTGCAAAAAGACGGAATGGACGACCGAGTAAGTTTAGTCGGGGGCAAAATATATGAATTTTCTTTTATAGCACCACGACCTCGGTTTCCAGTTCGATACCGAATTCCTCAAAAACGCGGCTTTGCGCTAAATTTATGAGCGCAATCACATCCTCAAAGCTCGCGCCGCCGAAATTTATGATGAAATTGGCGTGCTGCTCGCTAAATTTCGCGCCGCCGATCGCGTGGCCTTTTAATCCCGCCGCTTCGATCAGCCTGCCCGCGGCGTCATTCGGCGGGTTTTTAAAGCAGCTTCCAAAGCTTGCTCCCTTTGGCTGGTTGGCGCGTTTGGCGGAGAAATCCGCGGCGAGTTCGGCATCAAAGCCGCGTGAAATTTTAAACTCGGCGCCCAAAATCGGCTCCTCGATCCCGCTTCTTCGGTAGCCGAAGCTTATTCGCTCGCGCTCTACCCAGCAGCGAGTCAGGCGCACGGCAAGCAGGCTATCGCTAATGCTCGCGCCGGCGAGCCCCGCGTTCATTTTGATTAGCCCGCCGAGCGTGCCCGGGATGTTGCGCAAAAACTCAAAGCCGCCGAGACCCTGCTTTTTGGCGAAGTTATAAATTTTGCCCGACTTCGTCGCAGCCCCGATGCTAAGGACATCGCCGCTTAAGCTTATGCGGTCGAACTCCTCGCTTAGCATCGCAAGGTGCGGCGGCGCGGGCGAGATAAGCAGATTGTTGCCGCCACCGATGATCGCGCCCCCCGATATGCTCTCAAACTCCGCAAAATCGGCCTCGTCCTTTAAAATTTGCACCGCAAAGCTCCCGCCGATGCGCACAGAGGTGTATTTGCTAAAATCTATCTGCTTTGTTTTCAAAATTTTGCCTTTTAAATTTCATTTTTTAGTTTCGTAAATTTAAAATTTCATGCTCGCCGCGTATTGTTTTAAAATTTAGCGATACCGCCGCACCGCACGGTGCGAAACGCGAACGCTATCTTAAAATTTAGTGCTGCTACGATTAAATTTAGCTCGCTTTCGATACGTTTTCAGCGGCGCGCTACGTCGCACGTACAGCTCGCACCCTGCGGCACAAAATACAGCCGCGCAATGTACCTCCGCGTACAAAGTTTCATCGCCGCGTAGCCGTAAATTTGAGGCGGAACATCGCACCGCGACAATGGCGCCACAGGACGCGGTCGATTGACGAACTTGGCGGCGATCCGCGGTAGACTCGGCGTTAAATTTGCGCGCAAATTTTAAATCCACATTGCACTCCGCGGCTAAATCCAAAAGCGGTGATACATTACCGCTACGGCAAAAGCGATATAAAATTCCACCGCGCGTCTGCTTTTACGCCGAAGTAAATTTTAGCCGAGGCGCAAACCCCTTAACGCCTAGAAATTTAGCCGAAACGAAGGGGCAGTGTTTCGAGCAAAATTCACCCGAAACAAGAGCCAAAAATTTAATCTAAAATTTTAATCTCGCTCGACCCTACATCGGATTTTGCCCGCCGCAGTCCGCAAAACGGATCTCATTATATTCGCGCGGGATAAAATTCTCCTGCGCGCTAATCGGCGCAGGGTAAAATCCGCGCTCGTAACCAAGCTCAAACAGCCTATCCACCGCTCTTATCTGTACCCCCGAGAGCTCGATCGAGGCCTCGTTGGCATAAAGACTCAGATATTTTTCGAGCTTTGCGTCGTCCACGCGGATGAGATTTCGCTCCATGAGCATATGCGACAAAAGGGGCTTATGCGCGGTGGCGATGCGCACGCCCTCCGTTAGCACGCGCTCGCACTCGATGGCGTCCGTTATCGGCAGGCTGCGGCGAACCGCCATACCGCCCAGCGGCAGCGGTAGATTTTCGCCCGCTAGCTCGCTCCAGATGTCCCAGATCTCGCGCTCCACACAAAGCTCGTTCGAAAAGTCCAAAATGCTCTCGTGTATCAGCACGCCTGCATCCACCTCGCCGCTTAAGACCGCGCCCTCGATGTCTAGGAAATTTTTATAGATCACGCGCGCCTGCGGGTATGCCATGCGAAAAAGCAGGGCATTGGTCGTGTGTTTGCCGCTGAGCGCGACTTTGAAATTTCGCTTTAAAACCGCGCCTTTTTTCTTGACTAGTTTTGGGCCGTAGCCCTCGCCGAAGCTCACCGCCGTGCGCAAAAGCGCGTACTCCTCGCAGATGAGCGGATATAACGCAAAGCTAATCGCCGTGGCCTCGTAAGTGCCCTTGAGCGCCTCGTCGTTTAGGCTCTGGATATCAAGCGCCGTGGCGCTAAATTTTAGATTTTTTGAACTAACCCAACCGAAATCAATTGCCTTATACATAAAAATATCATCCGCGTCGGGCGAGTGAGCGACGTTTATATGCTTAAAAATCTTCAAATTTTATCCTTTTTGCTCCGCTTTAAATTTCGCGCGCGGCGTGCAGCTTAATTCCAAAATGTTGCGAAATTATAGTGAAATTTTGCTGCAGCCCTCATAAAAATGCGGAATTTCTAAAGAAAAACGTGAAAACCGAGCGTGCTTAGAAGTGTAAATTTAATACTCTCCGCATGCCGCACAGAGCTTTTGCGCTCCTTAAAAATTTCAAATTCCAATGCTGCGCCGAATTTGAGCGAATAATCAAAAATTCATTTCAAATTTGGTAAAATCAAGCGAATTTATTTTTAAGGAAAAACATGGACGAGGGAAAGAAGAAGACGCTGGATGCGGCGCTAAAATCGATCGACAAGGCTTTCGGCAAGGGTACGCTCGTGCGACTAGGCGATAAGCAGGTCGAGCCGATAGACGCCATCTCTACGGGCTCGGTGGGGCTTGACATCGCGCTTGGCATCGGCGGCGTGCCGAAAGGGCGTATCATCGAGGTTTACGGGCCGGAGAGCTCGGGAAAGACGACGCTCACGCTTCACATCATCGCTGAGTGCCAAAAGGCGGGCGGAATTTGCGCATTCGTGGACGCCGAGCACGCGCTGGACGTCAAATACGCTTCAAATTTAGGCGTCGATACCGACAATCTCTACGTCAGCCAGCCCGACTTCGGCGAACAGGCGCTCGACATCGTAGAAACCTTAGCAAAGAGTGGCGCGATCGATCTTATCGTCGTAGATAGCGTCGCTGCACTCACGCCGAAAAACGAGATCGAGGGCGATATGGGCGATCAGCACGTGGGGCTTCAGGCGCGACTTATGAGCCAAGCGCTGCGCAAGCTCGCCGGCGTCGTGCACAAGATGAATACAACGGTGATCTTTATCAACCAAATCCGTATGAAGATTGGCGCGATGGGTTACGGCACGCCCGAGACGACGACCGGCGGCAATGCGCTTAAATTTTACGCTTCGGTGCGCATAGACATACGCAAGATCGCTACTTTGAAACAAAACGAAGAGAGCATCGGCAACCGCGCCAAAGTCAAGGTCGTGAAAAATAAGGTGGCGCCGCCGTTTAAGATCGCGGAATTTGACATAATGTTCGGCAAGGGTATCAGCAAAGTGGGCGAGTTGATCGATTACGGCGTCAAGCTAGACATCGTAGATAAAAGCGGCGCGTGGTTCAGCTACGGCGACACTAAGCTAGGTCAAGGGCGCGAAAACGCTAAAATTTATCTAGAGAATAACCCTGCTGTCGCCGAAGAGATCACGGCAAAGATCCGCGAGCAGATGGGTAGCGTAAATTTCAGCGCGGACGCGGACGATGAAGAAAATTTACAAAGCGGAGATGAATGATGATTTATATCGAAGATGTTTATGCGATAGAGGTGTTGGATAGCCGCGGCAACCCGACCGTGAAGGCGACCGTGGCTCTAAGCGACGGCACCGTAGCAAGCGCGGTAGTGCCAAGCGGCGCAAGCACGGGCAAACGCGAGGCGCTGGAGCTTCGCGACGGGGGCGATAGATACTGCGGCAAGGGCGTGCTAAAAGCGGTGGAAAACGTAAATTCGCAGATCGCCGAAGCCGTGATCGGGCTGGATGCTTTCGATCAAAAGGCGCTTGATGATGAAATGCGCGAGCTTGACGGCACCGATAACTACTCAAATTTGGGCGCGAACGCCGTGCTTGGCGTATCTATGGCGGTAGCGCGCGCGGCTGCCAAAAGCCTTGACGTGCCTTTGTATCGCTACCTAGGCGGCGCGAACGCTAGCGTACTGCCGGTGCCGATGTTTAATATAATTAACGGCGGCGCGCACGCGAACAACAGCGTGGATTTTCAAGAATTTATGATTATGCCGTTTGGCTTTGATAAATTTAGCGACGCGTTGCGAGCGGCGAGCGAGATTTACCACACGCTAAAAGGCCTTCTAAACGCGGCCGGCCATAGCACGGCAGTTGGCGACGAGGGCGGATTTGCGCCAAATTTAAACGATAACGAAGAGCCGATCAAGCTCATCATGCAAGCTATCGAAAAAGCAGGCTACAAAGCAGGCAAGCAGATCAAACTAGCTCTCGACGTCGCAGCTAGCGAGCTGTACGAAAACGGCAAATATAAGCTTGAAGGCAAGGAATTTAGCAGCGAAGAGCTGATAGAGCGATACGCGCAGCTTTGCGAGAGGTATCCGATATTTTCGATCGAAGACGGCTTAAGCGAGGACGACTGGACGGGCTGGGCGAAGCTAACTAGCAGGCTTGGCTCTAAAGTGCAGCTCGTGGGCGACGATCTATTTGTAACGAACGAGAAAATTTTGCGCGAAGGCATCGCCAAAGGTGTAGGCAACGCGATCCTAATCAAACCAAATCAAATCGGCACCGTCAGCCAAACTATGCAGACGATCCGCCTAGCGCAGCGCAAAGGCTACCGCTGCGTGATGAGCCACAGAAGCGGCGAGAGCGAGGATAGCTTTATCGCGGACTTCGCCGTCGCGATGAATACGGGCCAAATCAAAACGGGCGCGACCTCAAGAAGCGAACGCAACGCAAAATACAACCGCCTGCTTGAGATCGAGCGCGAGACGTACGAGTTTTTGGGAAATAAAATTTAAAATGTTTTTTAAAAAAAAGTCCAAGCGGGGCTTAAAAGGCGGCGCGCAGCGCACCTATGCGGACGGAGCGGATTACGCAAACACGCAAGGCAGATATTTAGACGCAGACTTTGACGAGGACGATTTTTTTGACGATGAAGAATTTTATAGCGATGAAAATTTTGGCGGAGGCTTTAGCGAGGTAGGGGCTGGCTTCCGCAAAAATCGCAACGGAACCTCACGCGGCGTAGACGAAACAGGCTCTGCCTCTGATACCACAAGCAGCAGCTCTAATTTAAGTGGCAAAAGCTTTGCTGCAAGCGGAAACTACGAAGGCAGCGTGCAAGCAGATGCGGGCTTTTACGGCGCAGAATTTATTGGGAGTGGTAATTTAAAGAATGCAGAATTATACGCGAAAGAAAACCACTTCCCAAACGACGCGGATTTTGTGGCTCAGAGCGTAGACTACAGCTCTCAAGGCACGGGCTTTGTGGCGCAAGACATAAATTCTGCCACGCAAGGATTTTCTTTTGCGCCGCAAAATGCAGCCCCCGCCGCTAAAAAAGCTTTAAAAAAGCGTAAAAATTTAAAAGAACGGCTGAATTTTATCAATCCGTTTTCACCGCTTAAGCAGATTTTTGCAGCTCTTGCGCTGATCGTCTGCGTTGTTTTTGCAGGCATCTTCGTGGGTGATGTGCTATTTGGCAAGCGATCGTTTGAAGTGCTGCGCCAGTTGCAAAAAGAAAAGGCGTTTTTATTCACCGACGTCGAGCGGCTAAAAGAGGAAAACGCTGAGCTTCAAAAGCTTTATTTAGAGCGTCGCTCGCTCGATCCGGACCTTAAAAAATGAGAAAAATTTCTTTGCTAATTTTAGGTCTTTGCACTTTTTTAAACGCAGAGAATTTAAATAGCGCAAATTCCAACGCTACGAAACCTAGCATCACCGCAGCAAAAGAACAAAATTCTACCGATTTGGCGATTAAAGAGCCAAAGACAGGTGCACAAAGCCCAAGCGCTAAAAAGCAAGCTGTAATGAAACCTGAAACATCTAAAAGCCCTACCGCAGCAATGCAAAAAAGCGCTGCAGAAGCTAATTCCAGTATTAAAGTAAGCGTCGCCAAAAAAGCCGTGAGCGCACGGCTCTCGCAGACCGAAAAAAAAGCTCCTGCGCTCAAAGCGGGCATCGGTGCTCCTTCGCAAGCCATGAAAACCGAACTGAACTCTTCTGCGCAGCCTTCAGTTGCGATGCTTCCGCCTCCTGATGAGTTACCGATCGTGCCAGAAGTAAGCGAGCCAAATTCTACGATAGCGCAAAATTTTAAGGCGGCACAGAATTCTACAGTGCAAAATTCTACGGTGCAAAACTCCACTATGCAACAAAACGCGCAATCTGCTTCGCAAAATTCCAATCCGGCGCAAAGCTCCGCCGCCGCGTCGCAAAATACGCCCGCGCCTAAAAATTTTACGCAGCAAACCTTTGCGCTTCCCTCCGACGCCCTTACGATCGAAAGCCTGATCGTGCGATATAGGGACGACGACGGGGCTCTGCACGAAAAGATCGTTGATATCAATCGCTCGATTGATTGGCACGATGACTTCGTGCTAAGTGCGAGCGCCAAACCCACGCTACATAGGGCACTGGACGTCTCGGTTACTTCGACTGATCCAAATTTACAAAAGCAGGCCTCGCAAAGTGGCATCACGCCTAGCTTCGCGCCGCGTTTGGAGCTGCCGTTAGAGACGCTTAAATTTGACGATGAGTTGAGATTCGTGATCCACCAAAATAATATCCAGATCATCACTGCAGATGATTTCAAAAGCTCCGACGCAAATGTTTCGGGCGCGCTTGAAGCGGAGTTTTGGCGCCAAGAGATCCCGCTTAGCGGCGCGAGCTTTGCTGTAAATATCGGCGGCTTTAGCGACATCAACGTCACCAAAGAGGACGGCTACTACCGTATCGGCGTGCGCTCACATGAGGGTAACCTCAGCATCAGACGCAAAGATGGCGGGTATTTGATTTACAAAAATTCTAATTAAGGAGAGACTATGACACATTTAGAGATTATGAAATTTCGCCACGCGTGCAAAATTTTTGACGAGAACAAAAAAATCGGTAAGGTCGATTTTGACGCCATTTTGCAGGCAGGAATCTTAGCACCTAGTTCTACGGGGCTAGAGCAATGGGACTTTTTGGTTGTGCAAAACAAGGCGCTGCGCGAGCAGATCCGCGAAAAATCGTGGAATCAGCCGCAGATCACCTCTTGCTCACATCTGGTCGTGATTTTAGCAAAGATCAAGGACATAAAGCTAGGAAGTGATTATATCGAGCGAATGATTACGCGTAAAAAAGATGAAGCGCCTAAATATATCGGCGACAGGCATAAATTTTATCAAGATTTTTTAAGCGGTTATTTTCACAACGACGATGAGGAGCTATTTAATTGGTCGCACGCGCAGTGCATGTTCGCAGCACTTGCGATGATGAACGAGGCCGCAAGCCGCGGCATCGACAGCTGTCCGATGGAGGGCTTTGATCGCGCAGCGCTAAATAAAATTTTAGGCATTGATTGGAACGATCGCCGCGTGGCGCTACTCGTACCTTTCGGCTACCGCGTAAACCCGCAGCCGCAAAAGATCCGCCGCGGCATGGATGACGTAGTAAAGTGGATTGAATAAGTCAAAAGTGGCTTTAGAGTATTAAATTTACAGCGCGTAAAAGTCTAAAGCTGGTGTGTGAAGCAACACACGCATTTTTTAGAAATTTATCGCGCTTTAGCCTTTTTCTCGCCCATAAATTTTGTGCGGCGAGATTTAAAATTTTTTAGGATCTCAAAATAAAATCTATCTCAATAAACATACAGCTGCAAAACGACTTAAATTTTAAGACGGAATTTTAAAATTTCATCGCGAAATTATAAGATATGCGCAAATTCTTAGCGGGCGCAAGAAAAGTTAAAATTTTTTGCTAAAATTTTGCGAAATTTACATAAGCAGGATCAAAAATGAAACTTCCCAAACAGCTTTTAGACCGCTACGGCGCCGAGCGTCAAAGCGCGGGCGAGGCGCAGCGGACGGCGAATGAGATCGCCTTTGCGCCTGTAGTTTTTCAGGTAAGCAGGCTGATGAAAAAATTTGGAATTTTAAGCGCGCTTAATGAGGCGCGGGACGGGCTAAGCATAAGTGAGATCGCGCAGAAACTCTCGCTTAGCGAATACGCCGTAAAGCTGCTTTTGGAAAGTTCACTTAGCATCGGCACGGTGCTGCTGTGCGGCGAGAAATTTAGGCTCAGCAAGGCGGGGTATTTTCTACTCACCGACGAGCTCGTCGGTGTGGATATGGACTTTATCCACGACGTGTGCTACGAGGGGCTCTTTAGGCTCGAAGAGACGCTAAAATCGGGCAAACCAGAGGGGCTAAAGGTTTTTGGGCAGTGGGCTACGATCTACGAGGCACTTTCGCATCTACCGCCGCATGTGCGCAAAAGCTGGCTCGCGTTTGATCATTTTTATTCGGATTTGGCGTTTGAGCCCGCGTTAAAGATCATTTTCTCGCGCAAGACGGATAAAATTTTAGACGTGGGCGGCAACACGGGGCGCTTTGCTAAGCGGTGCGTAGGCTACGACGAAAATGTGCGCGTCACGATAATGGATCTTGCGGGGCAAATTTCGATGATGAAAGACGCCGTCGCAGGCGCGAAGGATGCAGAGCGCATAGACGGGCTTGCGGCCGATCTGTTAGATCCCGCTACGCGCTTTCCGCGCGGCTTTGACGCGATCTGGCTTAGTCAGTTTTTGGACTGCTTTGCAGAGGAGCAGATCGTAAGCATCCTCGCGCGCGCGGCGGAGTCGATGAGCGAGCAGGCGCGGCTTTATATTTTGGAGCCGTTTTGGGACAGACAGCGCTACGAAACAGCCGCGTATAGCATGACGCAGATCAGCGTGTATTTCGCCGCGATGGCAAACGGCAATAGCAAAATTTATCACTCGGACGATATGATTAAATTTGCTCAGCGTGCCGGGCTTAAAATTTCGCAAATTCACGACGGGCTCGGCGTCGGACACACGCTGCTGTGTTGCGAAAGGGCGCGATGATGGACGCGCGAAGCTTAAGCGCGCGGCTAAATAAGCCGATTAAAATTTTACTAGTGCTTTTTGGAATCGGAATTTTGGCAAATGTGGCGATGGAATTTTATGCGGAGAAAAAACGTGGCGAACTGGAGCGAAACTTCTGCGAAAGCAAGCAGGTGCGAGATGCGCTAGCGCGGATAAACGAGGGCGCACCGCGTAGGATCGACGATGCTACGATTTTAAAAGGCGCCGCATGCGAAGAGGGTAGCTTCATATACGATTACGCGCTAAATAGCTCGCCAAATTTAGACCTCAGCGCGCTGGATGCGGGCGATGCGGAAATTTTAAAAGAGATGCTGTTTGCCAAGGCGAAGGTCAGCTTTTGTAGCACGGAATTTTCGCAGCGCCTGCGGGAGCTCGGCAAAACGATGGTGTTAAATTACGAAATAGAGGGCTTGCCGCCGATAAAAATCGCGCTGGATAAAAGCAGTTGTGCGCGGTGAATTTTAAAACCTAAGCGAGGCATTTGATTAGCCGCGTTTTGTGCGGCGGCGCGTTGGCAGCTGGTGCCTCTTGTAAGCTCGCAAGCAAGCTCATGGTTTACGCAGAATTTTATGCGAGTAGGTCGCGGATAAAATTTAGCAAGATTTCATCGCAGCAGGTGCAGCATCGCAATAAATCCTAAAATTTTAACTCAAAATCTATGATGCTGTTTCAAATAAAATTCCACGCAACTTATAGAATTTCGCATTAAAGCTTTACGTGGTGTTTGCGCTGCCGCACAGATATAATCCCGCGTGAAATAGTCAAATTTTAATGAAAAACGCCACTGGCAGAATCTGACGCAAAATTAGATCGCGGCTTAAAAAAGACTCGGCGCGTTTAGCGCTTTGTGACGGCAAAATGCACGCTGATCCGCGCCATGCTATACGCGGCGGCGCTGTAAAAGCTAAGCAGAGATTTTAGCATGTTGCTTTTGCACAGGCGAAATCAAAAGCGAAGCGGATAAATTTTAAACGAATTCGGCGCGAGCAAGCAGGCAAAGACTCACGCCGCGCTAAATTTTAAATCTCGCGCAAGCCCTACTTGCAGTCGCTAGGCTTAAATTCTACCCTTATAAATTCTTCGCCACTTTTTATCTTATAGCTCCATATCGCGCTGTTTATTAGCGGATGCATTACCTTCATCTGATTGCAAAAAATTTGCTTATTTTGGCTATCTATGACATTTTGTATCACGGTTTTTTGATCATTTCCGACACTGTCAAATTTCATCCCCATGCCGTCATTTAGCTCGTAGTTATAGATGAAGCTACCATCCTTGCACTCGGCGCCCGTTAAAGTGGTAATCTCATCGACTCGCATCGGCGCACTCTTATTGATACCTTCCACGGCCGCTTTGAGCTGAACATTATCACAGCTTGGTGCCGCAAAAAGCGCCGCGAAAGCAAACGGAAGTAATAAAAACTTTTTCATAATTCTCTCCTTAAAAAATTTAGTAATGATATAAAAATTAATATTAATCGGTGCTTTAAATTTAGATCGAATTTTTGGTACTGCAAATATGGAATTTTATGCAAGCGTAGCAGCGAACGCGAAAAATTTATTTGCAGGATTTGGCCCTAAAATACGGAATTAGGCGGTATGTCAAGGTGAGGAATTTGTCGGCTCGCCGCACTTAAATACGAACTGCTGAGTTAAATTTCATAGTGCATTTTACGGAATTTAACTCAGCTTGCGAAATAAATTCGATGCTTAGAGTAACCGACGAACTCGGTATCAAAAGGATTTATTAATGCTGCAGTTGAGTAAATCCTGCAAGAAAGCGCGTCTATGGGCGCCTTAAAGCCATGCTAATTATATCGCTCGATAAAGCTTAGGTGCGACGATCTGCAAGCGCGTGCCGTAAGATCGCCGCGACAAATTTTACCACAAGACGGCAGGCAAAAATAATCGACCAGATGCCGCTTACCACGCACAAAGGCGCAAGCGCGATTAATTATCGTTGATTACGTCCAAAATTTCTCTAGCATGTACGGCGTAGTCGTTCGCCATTGCCTTTTGGAAAATCCCGCCGATCTGCGCGTACGAGCCCTGGCCGCCGCCGAAAAACTCCTCCTCGCCGAAGTTGCGCTCATTTACGGCGATATTTTGGTTGTAGATCGGCTTTCCGTTTTTAAACATTTTTAAGCGTAGATTGTAGCGCACGTAGGGCTTTGCCGAAACGTCGATGCCGTCGGAGCTGTAAAAGCCAAAGCCGAATGAGCTAAGCTCAGGCGCGATGACGAGCCCTTTGCCTTGCAGCGCTTTTTCGTCGTCGGTGACGCTCACGCGCCTTAGGTAGGTGCCGAAGAAGCGCTTTGCCTCGCCTGCGACGAACTCGCCGACGTCGATTTTAAGCTCATCGTCTCTGCCTAGCTTCGAGCTTGCGGCGTAGCTTTTCGTCCCCATTAGCTCGCCAGGAATGTAAATGAGCGCGCTTTGCATGGCGTTAGTCGCGCTTATAGTGTCGTCAAACGGCGCTACATCGGCGTTTTGATTAAACTGTGCTTCATATGCGCAACCGCTAAAAAGCGCGCAAACTATTGCGGCTAGAAAGAAATTTTTCATTGTTTGCTCCATGTAAAAATTTTTGTAATTCTACCCCGCGGGTCTAAATTTTACGCTGAAACGGGCGGAATCGCTCTTTAATCCAAGCTAAAAAATCGCCTAAGCTTTCGCTTAAACGTGTCTTTTGGAATTTGCGTATCGCTAAAATCATCGCTCCAAATTTCGTTCTTGTCGGTAAATAGGCCTTTATTTTGCGCCTGCGGCATAAAGACCACTTTATCCATAATTTGGACGCCTTTTTGCTTAAAATACTCTAGTATCTCATCTAGATCTCGCCTAGAATATATATTTATAAGGAAGTAATTTCTATTTTTGAACCTTAACACGATATTTTTGCGGATTAAACCCAAAGGCTCGCCCGCTCTTATCAGCATATAAATTTTAAACGGCAAGATGAATAATATGAAATTTATCGTATGATATAAAAACAATACAGCCTTTCCTATGTGTACCCCTATGGACGATTTTTTATACAGCTCGTATGACGAAAAATAGTGAAATCTTCCGTAGCTATCGTATAGCTCTGATATAATGCAAAAACTCACCTTATCTATATCGCAGGCATTGCAAATTTTTATTATTTCCTCTTTCTTGACAAAATAAAAATCATTCAACGCCTGATTTAGTGATCCGGGCTTATCGTCGAAAGCATTTATATAGCTGATTTTATTATTTTCCAATAAAAAATACGCGGGGCTGCCCTTTCTTTTAATAGGCCAAAGTAGTGTAGCCGGCAACAATAAAAAGACCACTACTATAAACATAACTAAATCGGCACTAAAATGCGTGTAAAATTTCAAGTTTAACGGAGTAACTTCTAGATTGAATATTTTATATAGGCAACCGAGTGAAAGAAAAAGAACGATATTGTTTTGAAAGTAAACCGCCCTATCTATGATTTCGATCGGCTCTTTGTCGTAATCTCGCATAAAATTCCTTCTCGGTATGATCTTTGACGAACCGTATTTTATCGTCGTCTCGCTTTCGGCGCGTTTAAAGATGCGGGGTATTTGCGGAGGCGCTTGCGGCGAGGCGAGTTGCGACGAGCGGCGATCATCCTCGTTAAGCGGACGGACAATGTGGATCTTTGCGACTAGTTATGGGGCTTTTCAGACACAGAGCGAGCTTGTCTGCGACTACTTCGAGGATTACTTCGGGTGCCGAGTGATCTCATCTGCGACTGCCGCGGACAAAATTTTGCTCGAAACCTAACCCCAATCTCGCCGCGAAATACTCGCGCAGCATCCGCCTTTGCGCTTCGTTTACGTTTAGCCGTAGCCAGACATCCCGCGGGTCTAAATTTTACGCTGAAAACCGAAAAATTTCACGCCTTAATGTCGTAGCTGAAATTTTTCAAAAAATATATGCGTAAAGCTTCGCGCTCGGCGCGGCTAGGACGGATGCAAAAAAAATACCGCCGCGCCCGTATCGTCCCTCCCGCGCAGTAGCAAGCAATCGCGCAGTCGTAGCCCCGCTCGTCCGTCTAGCCTCCGCGCGACGACGAGTTTTGAGGCGATCAAAATCGCAAAAATGCCCGCCGCTGCATAGATCGCAGCCTCGGCAAAGCCGAATTTTATCGTCAAAAACACGCCTGCGACGTATGCGAAAAGAAGCAAGAATTTTAAAATTTCTTGCAGTTTCAAAAACCGCTCGTAGCTTATAAACGGCACGCGAAACGTCCGCACGAAGCCGAACGACGGCTCTATCAGATCAACGCATCCAAGCATAAGATCGTATTTGTCTAGCCCTCTGCGAAAGGATATTTTAAGCTCGTCAAATTCCACGCGCGCCGCCTCTTTGCTACCGCTTCGCAGATAAAGTAACGCTAAAAACACAAAAACGATCGTCAAACTAGGTTTGGCTCGCTGCGAGCGTAGCGGGCTGTCCGTGTAAAACAGCTCTCCCGATCCGCCGATGTCCAAAGAGATAAAAATGCAAAAAAACGCAAGGATAGAGGCGGAGAAAATTCTATAAAACGTATCGTCGCAGATGAGGCTGAATTCGGGCTTTTGCATTAGTTTTTGTATAGCGGCGCGTCGGTGATTTTAAATCTAAATTTATTGCCCGCACCGATAAATCTCACGAAGCTCGCTACGTCAAAGCCCTGTTGCGGCGCGCTTAGCGGCGGCTTGGCAAGGATCTCGAAGCTTAGCCCCGCGTAGTTGAAAAACTTGCCGCAGCGCCGAAAGCCGTGCCTGCCGTAGAATTCTATGCGGCGCAGGCGCTGCGCGAGATTGGGCGCGTCCTCGTGCGGCGGCTCGACGTCAAGGACGATCTGCGCGCTTGGATTTTGCGTGGCGATGAGCGCGAGCAGCCCTGAGCCGATCCCCAGCCCGCGAAATTTCGCATCGATGCCGAGATAGGCCACGTAAAAAATCTTGCTCCCCCCACCGCTTGGAATTTCACTCTCATCGTAGCGAGAAATTTCGCTTTCTGCGACATTTGATGAAATTTCGCTTTCTGCGGTACCTGACGAAATTTTGCTCTCCGCAGCACTTGATGAAATTTCATCCCCTCTAGCGCTTGATGAAATTTTGCCGCCCGCACCGCAAATCGAATGGTCCGCGTCGATCGGAATTTTACTATCTGTGCTCGCGTTTAAAATTTCATCGCCGCTAAGAGGCTGCGTCTCTTGGCTCGCGATTTTGCCGTTTGCAACGCTAAAAAATTTTGCTTCTGAAAATTTTACTTTGCCACTTGGGATTTCATCCTTTTCGCCTTCAAATTCTGCGCCGCTATGGGCTTTGGATCTTAAAATTTTATCCGCATTTAGGCGCGGTGGCGGCTGTTTGTGGTGCGAAACCGCGCGCTTGTATGTTTGCTCGGTCCTATAGACGAAAAAGCCAACCAGCTCCTCGCCCCTTAAATTTTGCGCCGCCGCGCTTGAATTTTCGCTTGCCTCTGCGCTGGGATTTTTACTTTCCAAGCTGGATTTTTCACACGTCGCATTAGATTTTTTACCTACCACGCTGCGATTTTTGGAATTCAAAGAGGCGAATTCTGCCGCGCTGCGGTTATTCGCACCATAATTTTTACCCGCAGCGTCACGATTTTGGCTCGCTTCGCCGCAATCCTGCGATCCCACGCATAAATTTTCACTCGCCGCCGCGCGATGTTTATTTGCCGCGCCACTAGCGCTTAGGGCGCTAAAATCCTCGAAAATCGCCGCGATTTCAAGCTGTCCTTTGCGCGACATTTTTAAAAAATTTTTTATGCTGATACGCTCGATTTCGGGGAACGCCGCGACGTTGATCGCCTCTATGCGCGCGATCAGCGCCGAGTCCTCGCCGATACGCTCAAGTCTCATTTTGCTCTCCTTGTCGCGATAGGCTTACCGCGTAAATTTAAAATTTGCCCGCTTGCTCGCTGGAATTTCATCGCTCGGCCCTTGAAATTTCATTAAATTCCGCAAAATTTGAAGGATTGTTCGTTTAAATTTAATCCTCGCCGTAAATTCGCTTTAAATTCCCCAGCGTCGTACTCGCGTTTAGCAGTAGCGCATCGGCGATCGCTAGCCGCGCCATCGCGGTGGCTACGACGCTGCCGCGCACGGCGATACACGGATCGTGCCGCCCGCGCAGCTCGCAGACCGCGTCCGCACCGTGCACATCCACGCTGTGCTGCGCCATGAAAATGCTCGGGGTCGGCTTAAAATGCGTCGTGATCTCGATCGGCGCGCCGCTACTTATGCCGCCTAAGATCCCGCCTGCGTTGTTGCTCGCAAAATTTGCGTCGATCTTGCCGCCGTTGGTGCGGATCGCATCCTTGCTAGCGTGCATAAAGTCGTTATTCTCGCTGCCTTTTAGCGTGCTTACTTTCGCTCCGGCGCCGATCTGTACGGCCTTTACGCCGTTTATGCCCATCAGCGCGCCCGCAAGCGTCGCATCCAGCTTACCATACAGCGGCTCGCCGAGCCCCGCAGGCACGCCCGTAACGCGCGTTAGCACGCAGCCGCCGATACTATCGCCCGCATTTTTGATGCTTAGGATTAGTTCCTTCTGTGCGCCCTCCACAGTGGGATCGAGCGCGAAAATTTCGCTGTTTTGCACAAAGTCGAAGTCCAAATTTTCCGCGTAAATTTCGCCCACGCCGTAGATTCCGCTTTTTACGGAAATTTTAAAGTGATTTAGCAGTATCTGCGCAAACGCTCCCGCAGCCACGCGCACGGCGGTTTCGCGCGCGCTTGCCCGTCCGCCGCCTCGGTAATCGCGCAGTCCGTATTTGGCAAAATATGTAAAATCGGCGTGTGCGGGGCGAAAAATATCCTTGAGATTTTCGTAGTCTTTCGAGTGCTGATTCGCGCTGCGGATGATAAATCCGATCGGCGCGCCGGTGCTGCGACCGTCAAAAATTCCGCTTAAAATTTCGATCTCGTCGGCTTCTTTGCGCGGCGTAGCGTATTTGCCGCCCGGTTTGCGGCGATCAAGCTCGCTTTGGATATTTGAAATCTCGATTGCCACGCCAGCCGGAAAGCCGTCCAAAACGCCGCCGATCGCCGCGCCGTGGCTCTCGCCGAAGGTGCTAAGGCGCAATCTCTCGCCGAAGGTATTCATAGCGCGTCTCCTTGATCGCCGCCGCGTCCGTTTTGTTCGGCGTTTTTGTTTCGCTCATTGCTTTTTTTAGCGCTTGGCGTGTCGTCCGATGTGCCGGCGCAATCGCTCTTTGTGCTGCCCCGCGCTCGTCCGCCGCCTCGTGAGCCTTTTTTGTCGTCCTGTGTGCGGCTTGCGCCACTTTGCTTATCATCGCTGCATACCGTTTGTTCGCCATCTGTCGCGTTAGCACCGTGCGAGGCGCTGCTTTGTAAAAGCTCGAGCGCGATTTGCGCGCATTTTTGCTCGGCCTCCTTTTTGCTCGCTCCCACGGCGGATGAGAGTCGCTTGCCGCCAACAAGCGCCGCCATTTCGAAGCTTTTTTTGTGATCGGGGCCGCTCGAGCCTAAAAGAACATATTCGGGCGTGACGCCGAATTTTGCCTGCGTGAGCTCTTGCAGCGCGGTTTTGTAGTCTTTAACGAGCTCGTTAAAGCTGATGCGCGGATAGAGGATTTCTAAGATTGCAGTCGCGATGCGGGCGGTGTTTTGCAGCCCGCTCTCAAGATAGACGGCGCCCATTATCGCCTCAAACGCGTCCGAAAGCAGCGAGGGCTTCTCGCGCCCGCCGTTGCGCTCCTCGGACAGCGACATATTCAGGTTCTCGCCGATGCCCAAAAATTTTGCAAATTTAGAAAAGCTGCTTTCGTTCACGAGCGCGGCGCGCAGCTTGCTAAGATCGCCCTCGTCGCTACTAAATTTTTTGAAAAGATACTCGCCCACGATCAGATCCATCACCGCATCGCCTAAAAATTCCAGCCTCTCGTTGTTGTGTCCGTTTTTGGCGCTTTTGTGCGTAAGAGCGATCTTAAGGTGAGTTAAATTTTTAAATTTATAGCCCAGTTTTTCTTGTAGTTTTTCTAAATTTTGCATCTTTGCCCTTTTTTATAAAATTTTACGAAATCAGCGGCGGTCCGCACGCAAACGACATCCAGTGCGAACAAAACCTACGCAAGCGAAACGAACGCGAGCGGGATCTGCGCTAAATTTGCACTAACGCGGCGAATGAAGCGCGCTAGCGACGATCTGCGACGAATAAAAATTTAAACGTGCCCGCTAATTCTAACGCAAGCCGCGCCGAAGCTCACTTGCCGCAAATTTAATCTTCGCCAAAAACGCGCCTGCCCTCAAATACAAGAACCCGATTACGTGAACGACGCACTAAAACTAGCTTCGGGCGATAAAATTTACGCCGAAGTGGCTCTGCGTGCAAAGCAAACGCGGGTAAATCTATGCTAAATCCGCGTAACCGCGAGCTTCGCCGCAGAATTTTAGCCCTTTATCGCTTCCGCCGCCGCGCGAGCCATAGCGTCGCACTCCTCGTTTTGCGGATGTCCCGCATGCCCCTTGACCCACGAGGCCCTGATCTCGTGAGGTGCCGCCGCCGCAAGGTATCTGCGCCATAGATCCGCGTTTTTCTTGCCTTTAAAATCGGTAACGACCCACTTTGCGAGCCAGGAATTTATCGCTTTCACGACATATTCGCTATCGGTGAAAAGCTCGACGCGGCAGGGCTGCTTAAGCGCGCTAAGCCCCATTATAGCGGCCGTTAGCTCCATTTGATTATTCGTTGTCATCGCTTCCGCGCCGCTTGCCTTTTTTATCGCGTCGCCGTATTGCAAGATATAAGCCCAGCCGCCCGCTCCAGGGTTTCCGAGGCAGCTGCCGTCGCTAAAAAGTTTGACCGATTTCACCGGTTTTCTCCGAAATTTGCGCTCTGATCTCCATGCTGCCTAGCTCGTAGCAGACCGGACAGCGGTGCGAGAAGAGCCCCACCGAGCTTTTGCATTTCGCGCAGGTGTAGCTAAAGCTAAGCCCCGCGTCCTCAAAGCCCGCGTCTTTCATAGCCATAAGCGCGTTGATCTCAAAAATTTTACTCGCGCTCTGCGGCTTTTGATCGCTTTTTCCAAGCGCGTAAAAAAGCGCGCTGTACTCCGCATCCTGCGTATTTACCGCCGCAGGGAAATCATAGATCAGATCGATTGCCTGCTCGATCGGCGGGAAGCGGTCAAAGCCCTCCATAGGCTCTTTGTTTTTGATAAAAAGCTCCATACAAAATCGCCCCGCGCCTTTGAAGTTTAGCTTTGAAATTTTAGCGATCTTTTTATTAAACGGCGTATTGGCGTCGTTTGCGATGATCTGAGCGCGCTCGAACTGGCTTTGAGCATATACTTCGGCGTCCTGCTCGCGCAACGCGTCAAGCACCTCAAGCGCCTCATTAAAGCGCTTGAGCCGCTCGTAAATCACCGTAAGATGTGTAAGAGCCTCTTTGTTTCTCGGGCGCAGCTTCAGTGCCTGTAAAAACACCTCTTCGGCGCGCCCTAAAAAGCCCGCTTTGAAATATACGATACCGAGATTGGTAAGGATAAATTCCCTCTGCACGCCGCCGCTAGCCTTACTTAGCGCGATTAGATAAATTTCTATCGCGCGCTCGAAGTCGCCGCTTTTGACGAAAGAGCTAGCCAAAATTCCAAGCGTCGGGATGTCTATTTGCGGGCTTGCCAAAAGCTGTCTGTGCTCGGTGCTAAGCGCGTCTAGGGTGTCAAATTTTTTGATGAAATTCTCTAGGCTCTGCCTCTCGTTTTTTTTAGAAAAAACTCCCCAAATGTAGCTTAGAATCGACACTAGCAAGATTATGCTTATCAGCATGATAAGCCCGAAAATCGGGTCGCGATCGTCTAAGAAAAAATTATCCAAATCAAACCTCGTCGCAAAAATAAAGGGCAATTATAGCAAAGTGCGGGTATAATTTCGCTTATGATTAAAAACGAAAGCATAGAAAATCTGCTGGCTACCGTAGATATCGTAGACGTCGTAGAAAAATATGTCCCGCTTAAGCGTAGCGGCGCAAATTTCGTGGGCGTCTGCCCCTTTCACGACGATTCGCACCCAAGTATGAGCGTGAGTTCAAAGCTTGGAATTTTTCACTGCTTTTCGTGCAAAGCAGGCGGCAACGCGATTAAATTTATTCAAGATTACGAAAAGATAAGCTTCCCTGAAGCGGTCGAAAAGCTTGCGGGGATGTATAATTTCGCGCTGCAATACACCGGCGCTAAAGTCCAGGAGCGCAGCGAAGAGAAGAAGGTGCTCGGGATTTTAAACGCCTACTACCAAAGCTGCCTCTATCAAAACCCCGCCGCCGTAAAATACCTGCACGAGCGCGGCCTAAGCGATGCGACTATTCGCAAATTCGGCCTTGGCTACGCTGGAGCTAGCGCGCAGACGATCAGGGTTTTGCAAAACGAAGAAATTCCGCCGCAAGACGCGCTAAATGCGGGCGCGGTGAAGCAAAACGAGCGCGGGCTCTACGCTAGCTTCATCGAGCGCATTACCTTTCCGATCTACAACCACGCAAGCAAGCTCGTGGGCTTCGGCGGCCGCACGATAAGCGGCAACCCAGCCAAATACGTCAATTCGCCGCAGTGCGCGCTGTTTGATAAATCTAAAATTTTCTACGCGTTTGACCTTGCGAAAAAAAGCGCGATCGCTAAAAAAACCCTCATCATCACCGAGGGCTACATGGACGTCATCATGTTGCATCAAGCGGGCATCGACAACGCCGTAGCGGTGCTCGGCACGGCGCTGACGCCTGCTCATCTGCCACTTATAAAGCGCGCGGAGCTTAACGTCGTGCTTAGCTTCGACGGCGACGCCGCAGGCATCAATGCGGCGATAAAATCGGCGCGGCTTTTGTGTCTGAATAAGATCGACTCAAGCGTCGCTATAATCGGCGGCGGTGCCGATCCTGCGGATATGATAGTCGCGGGCAAGGTGCGCGAGCTAGAGCAAATTTATGCTAGCGGCATGGAGAGCGGGGAGTTTCTGATCCGAAGAATCGCTAAAAAATACGACCTCGCCCGCCCCGTGCAAAAAGAGGCTGCGCTAAATGAGATCAAAGAATTTACCGCAGCGCTCGGTCCCGTATTAGCCGAGTCCTATCAGAGCCTAGTAGCGCAAATTTTAAACGTCTCGCCGGGCTCGTTTAATCTCTCTAGCGGCGGTAAAAATTTCGGCGCGGGCTTTGAGGAGCGAAATTTTAACGAGGGTGGGAGCTTCGGCCCTCGCGATTTCGGCGCTTACGGAGGGCACGGCGCAGACGGCGGGGGCTTAAACGGCGGAAATTTTATTCGCGCGCAAAACACGGCGCGCTACGAAAGCTCTGCGCCGCCTGCGGCTTCGACGAGGCTCGGGCGGACGCTACTGCGCCGCAAGGAGATCGCAGAGCTTCAGATCATAAAATCGATGCTGCTTGATGGCGAGATGGCGGAGCTCGGGCTCGGCTGCTTGGAGCGGCGTGATTTTCGTATGCACGGCGATATTTTCGAGGCGTTTTTGGCTTTCGCTCGCAGCGGTGGGAATTTTAAAAATTTCATCATGGGCGAGGGCGGTAATGCGAATGGTAGCGCCTCCGAAAATTTTACTGCAGACGGCGCGGGAGAAAATTTTAACAGGGGCGAGGGCATGAATTTAAAAGGCGGCGAAAGCTCTAGCGAGCAAAATTTTGACGGGCAAGCTTCCGCAGGCGCCGTAAATTTAAAAGGCTCCTCCGCGCAGCAGGGCGCAAACGGCGGCGAGAAGCAAGAAGTAAACAACGTCGCGAAGCAGGGCGAGAGGGAGGCCGCAGCTCAAAATATTCAAAGCGCTCAAAGCTTCCAAAATGCTCAAAACGCCGAAACTGAAGCCCGCGAAAATCTGCGCGCGCTTGCGCTGGACGATGAAATTTTGCCGATCGGCGGCGCAGCGCTTTTTAACGACGCGTGCAAAATTTTACGCCGCAACGCCCTGCAAGATCTGATGCAAAAGCTCAAAAACTCCGACGCGCCCGACAAGATCGAGCGAATCTTAGAGTATCAAAAAAAGATCAATCAACTCAAGTAAAGGAACGAAATGAAGGCATTGGCGCTCTTTAGCGGCGGGCTTGACTCCATGCTCGCAGTCAAACTCATCGTCTTGCAAGGCATCGAGGTACTCGCGCTGAATATGGATATCGGATTTAGTGGCAAGGATGATAAGAGCGAGATCATGCGCCGCAGAGCCGCAGCCGCGGGGGCGGATTTTAAAAGCGTCGATATCAGAAGCGAATATCTGCAGCAGGTGCTTTTCGAGCCCAAATACGGCTACGGCAAGCACTTCAACCCCTGCATCGACTGCCACGGATATATGTTTAAGACTGCGCTTGCGATGCTGCAAAGCGAAGGGGCGAGCTTCATCATCACGGGCGAGGTGCTCGGACAGCGCCCGATGAGCCAGCGCGCGCAGGCTCTAGCTCAGGTCGGTGGGCTTAGCGGCGATGAGGAGGGGCTGATCCTACGCCCGCTGTGCGCGAAACTGCTGCCGCCCACGACGCCCGAGATCAAGGGCTGGATCGATCGCGACGCGCTACTTGACATCAGCGGGCGCGGGCGCACTAAGCAGATGCAGCTGGCGGCGGAGTTCGGCTTTGAGGATTACGAAACGCCAGCGGGAGGCTGTCTACTGACCGTGCAGAGCTTTAGCGAGCGGATCAAGGATGCGGTAAAATTTGAAAAGATCGAAACGCCTGAGGACGCTGAAATTTTAAAATTTGGACGCCATCTGCGCTTGCCGGGCGGCGCCAAGCTCATAATCGGACGCGACGAGAGCGACAACAAAAAGCTTGCCGCAGTGCAAAATCCGAAATTTAGCGAGATAAAATTTAAAGACAACGTCGTGGGCGCGCTAAGCCTGCTAAGTAGGGGCGCGAGCGAGACGGATAGAGAGCTTGCGGCGAGACTGGCGCTAACATACGCCAAAACGGACGCCGCGCGCCGCTACGCCCTGCTCATAGAGGGTAGCGAGCTGAGCACGAGCCCCTTTGAGAGCAAGGATGCCGCGCGCGAGTATTTTGTATGATAAGCCATGTCAATAAATATAGGGATTGGAGTGCAATATGAAGCTTGAACGTTTTCCCGGTATAAATATTATAGTTGAAGAAAAACGTGTTGTTTTTGAATTAAAAATTAAAAACCAAAAATCTGTATATATGTGCCACCCATTTACAAATAACACTGGAGATATTGCGTTTGTTGATAGCATAAAATTCTTAGAATTATGACGTAATAGTAAAATTGATGCAGATAAAGAAATAAGCAATAAAACGGAAGATGGTTAGCGAGGCGATTACAAATATAGTTGGGCAGAAAAGGGTTTTAAGCACGACCTTGACAATCCTGCACCATTGGCTAGAGTTTGCTGCTATTCTGATGAGTATTATGCACCAATAAAAGCAAGATGTATTCCGTTTTTTAAAAAGGAATATGTGAAAGAAATAAAGTACGCTTGTTCATTTTCTGATGGAATAACGCGTACTATTTGGCTGCTTTCTAATGGAGCAAAATCATTTCCAGTACATTTAAGCTCCTCCGATGAGACAAAAATATTGGCAAAATTTGCAGGTATTACAGAAAATTCTTATTATATAAAGATAGAAATTCAAAGTGAACTGAATTTATGGGATAAGAAATGATATATAAAATTTTAGTCATAAATTTATGGAATTTTAGTTAAAATCCTTCTATCAAAATTTCGCGTAAAAGCTCTGCGAAAATGTCAAATTTAGGAGAATCCTTGAAGCTTCAAATGTCCTTGATGTCGGTTGCCTGCGTCGTAATCATCCTGGCTGGTCTTAAAGCCGCGCAGGCTATCGTCGTGCCATTTTTGCTAGCTATTTTCATCACGGTGCTCGTCTCGCCGCTGGTGCTCTACGTCCAAAAGATCCGCGTCGGGCGCGTCTTTAGTTTCCTCATCATTACCTTTGCCTTCGTGGCGATTATAGTGTTTTTCGGCGCAGTCATCTTCGATGCGATCAAGGAGTTTTCAGCGCGCCTACCCGAGCTGCAAGCAAAATTTGAAGAGGTGCTAGGAGGCGTGAGTGCGAAGCTCTCTCGATTCGGCATAGAGCTTAACGTCGCAAGCCTAGGCATCGATCCGAGCGAAGCCGCCGCACAGCTATCTGCACTACTGCGCAAAACAGGCTCGATAGTCTCGACGGGATTTTTCATTTTTATAATGGTTTCATTTATGGTCTTTGAGAGCTCTGTGATCGACGAAAAAATCCGTTATTTTTCGCAAAGTAGCCGCGCTACGCACACTTTCGTGAAGAAATTCGCCTCCAGCCTAAAAAAATATCTGTTAATCAAAACTATCGCTTCAGCTTGCACCGGTGCGCTCATCGGGCTCGGGCTGTGGGCTCTTAGTGTCCCATATGCCGCGCTGTGGGGGATTTTAGCTTTCGTACTAAATTTCATCCCTACCATTGGCTCGATCGTAGCGGTCTTTCCGACGCTTTTCGTGACGCTAGCTACGATGGATATAAGCTCTAGCATCTGGACTATCGCAATCTATTTAGTCGTAAACGTAGCGATCGGAAATATCATCGAGCCGCGATTTTTAGGGCAAGGGCTCGGGCTTTCAACGATCAGCGTACTTGCGGGGCTACTGCTGTGGGGCTTCGTGCTTGGTATCGGCGGGCTATTTTTGGCTGTGCCGCTTACGATGAGCTTACAAATCGCGCTTGCCTCAAACGACAAAACACGCTTCATCGCGACCCTATTAAGCAACAAGGTCGAGAGATAAAGCGAAATTCCGCGGAATTTTAAAATTCTATGAATTCTAACTTGAGCGCGCTCAAGAGTATTTTTGTCTCTTTTAGATAAAATCCGTCCAAAGGATCAAATATGACGAGCGAAAAATTTATTTACGAAATAAACACGGTGACGAAATTTATCCAAATTTACTGCGATGGTAAGCATACGGAGGCGCTCAAAAAAGATGGTGCCGTGCTTCATGACTACAAAGACGATAAGGGGCTTGTGCAAACGCACTTTCATCTCTGTAGCGACTGCGAGCGGATGCTACGCTATGCCTACGCGCGCCTTGGTGCCTGCCCGCATACCGAAAAGCCACGCTGTCACCACTGCCCGCATCCGTGCTACGAGCGTGAAATGTGGGTAAATATGGCTAAGATGATGAAATATAGTGGTATGAAGCTTGGGCTTACGAAGATCAAAAAGCTTTTTTCGTTTAAAAAAAGCTAATTTGTACGGGCAATTTAGCTTGAGTTTGCGGGTAAAATTTATCTTTGCAAGCTCGCTTCATCCTTATGCAAAAAAGTATAAAAAAGCGGCGTGAGAACAAGCGCAAAAAAGATATAAAAATCAATCAAAATACTAAATTTTAGCGCGTAAAATTCTGCCTTGCAAACGCAAATCCTCCGCAATCCTTGATAATAAATAATTAAATTTGAGTTTATAGTTTTAAGTTAGAATTGTACCCAATCAAAGGAGAAAATATGAAGGTCATTACCATCGCGGTCGTTAACGGCAGGGTCGTAAACGAAAAGGAATTAATCGCGTCTATAGCCGATTATGACGATTTTACCGCGGTTGCCGAACAACTCCGCAAAGGGCTGAAATCGAGGTATTTTACATCTAGAGAGCATGCGAGGATCTATAAAAAAATCAGTGTCGAGACGGGCTTTAGGCGCGTGCGATTCGACTACAAACCTTATAAAGATAAAATTTCAAACCTTATTGCCGAGGGCTACACCGTCAAGGCGATCTTAAAAAAGATCGGCGAGGAGGACGAAGCGTTCAAAAACGCCGTTACTGCACCCGGGCTTACGCACTTCATCTCCGTGACGTTCAAAGATGAAAAAACAAGACTTCGCGCAACCGCCAAAAAAAGCGAGGATTTCTTATACGCATATCGCTTCGAGATCAAGAAAATGCATTTCCAAGGCGTTAGCAATAAAGAAATTTTAAAATATATGAAAGCTCATTACGAAAAGGATTTTGCCAAAGTAAGCGAGCGCGATCTGGCAGCTTTTATCGAGGCAAACGCAGTGCTGGATACCGACCGCAAACTCTCGCTGTATAAAAAGCCGAGCCTTTATGATCCGCATTTTAGCGAGATTATGAAGCTTTACGCAAGCGGTATGCGAGTCTATGATATCTGGAAGACGCTTAAAGCCAAATACCCCGAGTTAGCCAAGCTTCAGGCGCCGAGCCTTTATCAATTCATCGCAAACAACGCCCTTGGCAAAGCCAAATATATGCAAAAAGACTGATATGCCCGTGCTTTTTGTAAATTTTACTTTCAAATTTAAAATTTCGCCGCGATAAAATCGATGAAAGCCGGTGAAATTTCTATGAAAACCTGCGTCATTCTCTGCGGCGGTAAAAGCTCGCGTTTCGGCAGCGATAAAACGCTGTTTCCATTCCGCGGGCATCCCAGCATGACGCACTTTCTTTTTTCGCGCTTAAACCGCGAGTTTGAGCGGGTTTTCGCCTGCGCCAAAACCTCTAAATTTAACCCGCCGCTTCCTATGATCTACGACGAATTTGAGGAATTTTCGCCGATGGGCGCGCTGTATTCGGCGCTAAAGCCCTTTAGAGGCGAGCGCATTTTTATCATCCCCGCCGACATGCCTTTTGTAGAAATTTCCACCATTCGCGCTCTTAGCGAGCAAGAGGGGCAAATTTGCGTAGCGGGCGACGAGGCGCACAGACATAGCCTGTGCGGATTTTTTGACGCAGCTCTCGCGCCGCGCGCGCTTGAGCTCTACCGCGCGAAAGAGCACAAGATCGGTGCGCTCATTGGATCTGCAAATTCCAAAGTGCTAAATTTCAAAAATAAAGAGCAGTTTTTAAATATAAATTATCAAAACGATTTAAAGGGCGTATATGAAATTTAAAGCTTTAGCGCTCGCGCTTTGCGCCATGAGTCTAGCCGCGCAAGATCTCTCCGAACTATACGCAAAGGCTAGCGAATACGAGGCCAAGGGCGATTACAAAAACGCGATGATCTATTACAAAAAGATCGCCGCGGTAAGTCTGGCGGAAAGGGGCGAAAAGTCGCGCCGAAAAGTCGCAGAAAATTCTACCTCGTCCGCAGAAAACCGCGCTTCGCACGACGATATCGCCGTTTTAAACTCCGCTGAGTCGCAAAATTCTTTCGCACAAAATTCCTCCGCGCCGAAACCCACTTCGTCAAATTTCACAGACGCAGGCTCGGCTGCGTCAGGCTCTGCGTCAAATTTAGAATCATCGAATTCCGCCTCGCTCTCGCAGAATTCCGCTGCGTTGGATTCCGCGCCGCAAGGCGAGCAAAATAGCCGAAATTTCGGATTTTTAGGGCTTAAATACTACGAGCCGATCTATATGCTTTTCACCCACGATTTCAGCAAAAAGCCCGATCGTAAGGCGGATGAGCTGCATTTTGAGTTTAGCTTCGAGCGCCCGATCACATACGACGCGCTGGGACTTGGAGAGAAAATTTCATTCGCTTACGCGCAAAATTCCTGGTGGCAGATCACGCAGGATAGCGCCCCCTTTCGCGAAAGCAACTATCGCCCCGAGCTATACGTTAGCGCGCCGGTACCGTTTGCAGATGAGCTAAAAATAGGTGCTCTGCATGAGTCAAACGGCAAAGGCGGCGCAGAATCGCGCTCGTGGAATAGGCTCTACGCGCAAAGCACGTGGAGTGCGGGCGGATTTTCGATCACCCCCAGAGCCTGGTATGCCTTTTGGCTGGACCGCACGAACGAGGACATAGCGGATTATATGGGCTACGGCGATCTGCGCGCATCATACACCTTCGGCAAGCAGCGACTTAGCGCTCTGTGGCGAAATAACCTACATTTTGACGGCAGTAACCGCGGCGCGATCGAGCTGAACTACAGCTTTCCGATCTTTAATAGCGGATTTTACGGCTATCTGCGCTACTTCAACGGCTACGGCGAGAGCCTCTCGGATTACAAACGCAGCGTCAATAAGATCGGCATCGGGCTTTCGTTCGTAGAATTTTAAGAGGCGAGTCTAGAAAAAGCTTGAAATTCTGCGGCAAAATTTTATTCGCGGTAGGGTAAATTTGCTGATCCTACGAAGATCTCGATAAAATTTGCTTTTGAAATTTTATCTGTGAAATTTTATTCTACGGCACGAGCGTAAAATTTATTCGCGACTATTACTCGGGTAAAATTTTATCCGCTGCATAGATACGGAGGATGGGATTCTATCCTCGCCGTGCCTTTTCCTCCGTGCCCGCATAAAATTTCACGCGCTAGCCAAACGGCGCGGAATTTTATCTGCACGAAATCTGAAATTCGCAGCTCTTTACTCCGCGCCGCTAAATTTTAAAAAGCAAAATTTAGCGGTGCAAATCGCCTTAAATTTTGCGGACGGAATTTCGCCTGCCGCACCGGATGCCCAACCGATAGAATTTCTTAGAAATTAATATTATTTTAGCTAAAATCGCAGATTAAATTTTAAACAAAAGGATCAAAAAATGGCACAAATTCAAGAGGCCGAGCTCATCTGGAAAGACGGCAAGCTAATCCCATGGGCGGAGGCCACTACCCACGTTTTGACGCACTCTTTGCACTACGGAAACGCCGTATTTGAGGGCGTACGCGCTTATAAGACCGACAAAGGCTACGCGATTTTTCGCCTAGACGAGCACACTCGCAGGCTTGAAATTTCGGCAAAACTCTGTCTAATCAAGCTTCCGTTTAGCTTCGAGCAGCTTCGTCAGGCCCAGATCGACGTCGTCGCGAAAAACCGCTTCGATCAGACCGTATATATTCGCCCGCTTGCGTACTTCGGCTACGGCTCGATGGGCGTTTCGTCCAAGGACTGCTCGGTAAACGTCATCGTCGCAGCGTGGCAATGGGGCGCGTATATGGGCGAAGAGGCGTTACGCAAAGGGATTAAAGCCAAAATTTCATCGTGGATGAAGCCGGCGCAATTTTCGATGATGGCAAAAGCCAAAGCGAGCGCGAATTATTTTAACTCGCAGATGGCAAATTTCGAAGCGGTCGATGCGGGATACGATGAGGCGATACTGCTCGATCCTCAGGGCTTCGTCGCAGAGGGACCGGGCGAGTGCCTATTTATCGTAAAAGATGGGCTCATCATCACTCCGCCGAACGACACCAGCTTAGAGAGCATCACTCAAAACTCGGTTATCGAAATCGCGTGCAGCCTGGGTTACGAGGTCCGCAGAGAGCGCATCGCTCGCGATCAGCTCTATGCCGCGGATGAGGCGTTTTTTACCGGCACCGCCGCGGAGGTCACGCCGATTAGCAACATCGACGGCAGGATCATCGGCAAGGGCGAGATGGGCGAGGTCACGAGCCGCTTGCAAAAGGTGTATTTCGCGGTAGTCACGGGCAAAGACCCCAAATTTGAGCACTGGCTCACATACGTTAAATAAGGACGCGCATGCCAGCGGATTTGAATGATTATTTTAATAAGAAAAATAGCGACAAAAAAGGCGGGAATTTAAATTTTAAAATTCCTAATTTTGGAGGAATGGGTAAGTTTAGCGGCGTGATTTACGCGATAATCGCGATAATCGCGCTGCTCGTGATCTCAAAACCCTTCGTCACGATCCAATCGGGTGAGGTGGGGATCAAGTCAAATTTAGGCAAATACGATCCGACGCCTCTTGGCGCGGGACTTCACTTTTTCGTGCCGTTCATACAGGACGTATTCGTCGTAGATACTCGTACGCGTATCATCAACTACACTAGCAGCGAAGATATGAGCGTGGGTATCGCTACTAAAAGCGGCACCGCGGGCGGTATCATTAGTAAAAACTCGCTTTCGGTGCTAGACTCGCGAAATTTGCCCGTCAGCATCGACATCACCGTGCAATACAGGCTCAATGAAGCCACGGCGCCCAACACGATCGCCGAGTGGGGCTTTTTGTGGGAGGATAAGATCATCGATCCGCGCGTAAAGGACGTCGTGCGTAGCGTCATCGGCAACTATGCCGCCGAGGAGCTGCCTACCAAACGCGACGAGATCGCTAAAGCGATCGACGACGGCATCCGCAAAAATATCGAAGCGCTGGCGAATTCGCCAGTGGATCTGCTAGCCGTGCAGCTTAGAGAGATCATCCTGCCCGCAAAGGTAAAGGAGCAGATCGAGCGCGTGCAGATCGCCAAACAGGAGGCCGAGCGCACCAAATACGAGGTCGAGCGCGCAAATCAAGAGGCGCTTAAAAAGGCTGCTCTTGCCAAAGGTAACGCAGACGCCGTTAAAATCGAGGCTCAAGGTCGCGCCGATGCCGCTAAGATCGAAGCCGACGCGCAAGCCTACGCCAACAAAGAGGTCGCAAAGAGCTTGGACGCAAATCTTTTAAGCCTCAAGCAGATCGAGACGCAGGCTAAATTTAACGAGGCGTTGCGCGAAAACAGCGACGCGAAAATTTTCCTAACGCCGGGCGGTGCGGTGCCTAATATCTGGGTCGATACGAAAGATAAGGCGAAGCAAAGCGCCATCGAGCGGGAACATTAAAATTTCAGGCGGTTATGCGCCCCGATTTCGCGAACTAAATTTGATAGCAAGTCGCTCCTAGCGCATAAGTCTAACTCACGTTTTTGTGAGTTAAGCTTAGCGGCGAATGCAAAAACTCGCGATGAGCAAAACTCGCGTTCGTCGCGGTTTAAACCCAGCGGTCGCTTAAAATTTAGCCGCTAGATTTGTCCTTTAAATTTGCGAGGCGTGCCGCTTCGTAAATTCACAACTCAAATTCCGCGTGCGGCGGCTAAATTTAAGGCGCTCGACTTCGCAAATTAAGGATCAAAGATGAAGGTAGATTGGCAAAAATTAGGCGGGCTGCTCCCAGCGATCGTGCAGGACGCGGGCGACGGCGCAGTTTTGATGCTCGCGTATATGAACGAAGAGGCGCTAAGCCTGACGCTGCGTACCGGCTACGCGCACTACTTTTCGCGCAGCAAGGGGCGCATCTGGAAAAAGGGGGAAGAGAGCGGGCACGTTCAGCTCGTAAAATCCGCCTTTTTGGACTGCGACAACGACGCGCTGCTGCTTAAAATCGAGCAATGCGGCGGATCCGCCTGCCACACGGGCGCGCGAAGCTGTTTTTTCAAAGAGATTTCGCTGCAAAAATGCGGCGAAAATGTGGGGAGCTCGAGCGCTTGCGGCGCGATAAATTTCGCAGAGCACGGCTCTGCAGCCTCTCTCGCGCAGAAAAATTCCGCGAATTCCCGCGCAGGGCAAAATTTTATGCCTCAAAATTCCACTGCCTATTGCGATCGGCAAAGCTCTGCGACACAAAATTTTACGGCGGCAAATTTCATCGCGACGAATTCCGCCGCAGAGTGCAGCGAGCAAAATTTATACGCCGTCTCGCAAAATTATGCGCTAAAAAACTCTACAGAAAAAAGCCCGTACGGCATTTTGGACGAAATTTATCACGTCTGCTTGGATCGCAAGCTAAACGGTGAGTCCGCGCTATCCTACGTCGCCTCGCTTTATGCGAAGGGCGAAAACGCCTATCTCAAAAAGATTGCCGAGGAGGCGTGCGAGTTCGCGCTGGCGTGCAAGGACCTCTCGCGCAGCGAGCTTTATGCGGACGTAGCGCACGAAAGCTTCGGCGAGCACAGAGCGGGCGAGCCGCGATACGACGTGATTTACGAGGGAGCGGATCTTTTATTTCACCTTCTGCTCGCACTTGCGGCGCACAATATCCATCCAGACGCCCTACTTGACGAACTAGCGCGCAGGCAAGGGCAAAGCGGCATCGAGGAAAAGCGCAGCCGCGAAAAAAGCTAATTCTGCCTTGCGGCGACCGCGAGTTTATTTAGAGCAAAGCGCGCCTGAAGCGAGCCATAAAACTCGGAGGCGATTTTACGCTGCGAACGCAAATTAAGGGTCGAAAATGAACGAAATTTTAGAGCGAATTTATGAGATAGAAAACCTCGCCGAACTAGAAATTTTTCTGCGCGCCCAGGATCAAATTTTAATCCGCGAGCGGCTGCTGGGCGAATTTGACCGCTACGCCTTTTATAAAAACGCTAGCGAGTGGAACAGGGCCGTTAAAATTTGCGAATGCCTAGCGATCGTAGGCTGGGGCGAGCGCGAGAGCTTGGAGGCGCTGCGCGGGAAATTTTACAACGGCTATGCGATGACCTATTTTTTAAATGCGCACGGCGAGGCGCGCTTTGTAGAAGCTATGTGGTCGAAACGCAAAACGGGGCTTACGATGCAAGACGGCGATACGTTTTTTCACGAAAGCCCGGACGCGGCGGGCAAAACGCTCTCGCGCCCAGTAAAAGAGGACATACAAGACGTCAAATTAAACAGCCAGCGCAACTGGATAGCCAAAAATCCAGTCCGCATCACGCGCGCTATCAGCAACTGCTACGAAAACTCGCGCGCCGTGATAGAAAGCCTCTTTGCGGATCTACAACCGGCGCTTAATGCCAAAATGCGCCCCGAAATTTACGGCTGCGCGATCAACTACATAAAGCTATCGTGCGCATTTAGCTTCTCGGATGACGGCTGCAAAACAAACTACATCATCGCGCCCGATAAGCCGCGCCTAAGCTCGCAGCGCGCCTGGGAGCTACTGTGCGAGATGATGAGCGAGGAGGAGCGGCGGGCGGGCGGCTACTTTTTGCGAAATAGATTTGAGTATTCGCCGTTTAGAAAAGACACGGGCAAAACGGGCGCGCTGATACATTTCGAGCGCGAGTTTAGCGAGCTAGCGCCCATGGAGCAAAAGCGAAAGATGGGCGAGTATTTTTTGACGGCGCTAAAGCAGATCGCGCAAAAGCAAAGCAGGCTTAAGTATGATTTCGCCGCGACGATAGAGGATTTTGGTAAAATTTTAGGCGAGTGGACGGCGGCTGAAATTTAGCGCTCGTCGGCGCGGCGTCTCAAAACACATCGACGGCGTGCAAATCCGCGCGTAAATTTAAGCGCTTGCGCAAATCATAAAATTTCACTAAAATTTTAAAATCAAATTTAAAGGATAGCTAATGAGGCAGATCACGATGCAGGAGGCTTTGGACGCGGTTAGCGAGCGCTACTGCAAAGGCCATCACTACGAAAATGTCGCGCTAAGCGACAAGATGGTGCGCCGCATCTGCGAGGTAAAAAGCCTCGTAAATATGGGCTTTATAGCCACGTCGATTACGGACGCGGCACTACAGCATCTAGCCACGCTGCCGAAGCTTGCGTATCTGTTTTTGCAAGATAGCGATAAGATAAGCGGCGAGGGCTTTAGATACTTTGCGGCACACGCTAAGCTCGAGCACATCGGTATCGAAAACGTCAGCATCACGGACGAGGGGCTAAAAGCGATCGTGCAAATCCCGAAGCTAAAATCACTACGCCTAATCAATTCGCGCGTGAGCTTTGCGGGGCTACTAGCCGTAGCGGATACGAAAATCCAGTTTTATCTAGACGGCGGGCAGTTTAGCAAGGAGCAGATTGCGGAGTTTGAGCAGGCGCAAAGAGACGTCGCAAAGAGCAAAAAGAAGCTTGATCCATATGACCTGGCGGCGGCGCGCGATGCGCTGCTCGCGTTTTTTGCAGCGATGAGCGAATGGGAGAAATTTGCCACATCGCGAATTGATGATCTGGACGACGGCGAGGTGCAGCGCAGATGCGATGAGCTCTTTGCGCGCTACTGTACGCCCGTTAGGCGCAGCGGCTTCCGCCCCGAGGGCATCTCGTTTTCGATGATGCAGGGCGGCACCTACGGTGGGTACGAGCTAACGGACGCCGAATGCGAGAGCAAAAATAAAATTTACATCTACGCCAAGGACAAACATGGCTTTGCGCGACGCTTCCTACTCGTGCGTAAGGACGGGCGCTGGCTCGTAGACAGATGCCAAGGCATGGACGGCAAAAACTGCGGGCTGTAAAATTTGAGCGCAAAACGGGGTTTAAATTTCATTCTCGGCGCGATCGCAGAGATAAAATTTAGCCTGCCGCGGGCACTGTGATAAAATTTCATCGGCGCTGCAAAAACAAAGATAAAGAGGGCAAATGAGCGGTAAAATTTCTGCGTACGACGCGCACGGCGATCAAAGAAAGGTGCGAATGAAAAGGCGAATTTTCTCCGAGCTGGGCGGCTTCGTGGTGTACGAGCCCGCGCTACTCGCGCGCTATCTGGATGAGCACGGGCTTGCGAGCGGCGATGTTCTTGCCTATTTTACGCAGACCGAGCACGGGGGCGCGGTCACAGAAGAGGGTATCGCGGTGCCGATATCGGGCGTCCGCAGCGATTATTACGATTTTGCGGTTACCGTGGGCGAGGCGAGCGAGGAGATATTCGCACAAAACGAAGCGAAAATCATCTCTCGCGGCTGGGTTTTTCACTCCTCGGGCACGCTAAAGATCGCAGGCATCGGCTATTTTAAAGATATGAGCTGCATTAGCGAGCAAAACAGCCTGAGTTTTCGCGTAAAGCGCGGTCGGTACCGCTTGGAAATTTTAGGCGGATACCGAGGCACAAATTTTAGCGGTGCGCCCACTCCCCTCGGCGATACGTCTATTTTAAGCGATACGCCCGTTTTTCATCTGCGGCTTACACCCTCTGCCGAGCCTAAATTTAGCGGCGATTTGGAAACGTCATTTTATTTTTAGCCGAATTTATAAAATTTCTCTTTTTATGCGCGGCTGGCAGGCAAAATTTTATAAATTTAGCCGCATTTAGTCGCTGCGCCGAGTAAAATGCTATAATCGGCGCCAAATTACGGGAGGCGAGATGATTTTTGACGAACTTATAGACGCGCTCGCGCAAAACGGCTGGCAGATGCGGCGCAGGGATGAAATTTGCCCGCCGCAAAGCGAATTTTTAGGCGGCAAATTTAAAAATTTAAGCGAAGATTTTTACCGCTTCGTTTGCTCTTTTGAGACTTTGCATGACGCTGCGGACGCCGTTTGGTTCGTATCCGCTAGGGATTATGCGTCACCGAGCGCAGACGAGGCGGAATTTTGCTACGAAGATTTTGAAAAAGACAGCCTGGAGTGCGCGGCTAACGATACGGAAAGAGCCGCCGTGAGCGCGTTTTGGAGCGGGTGCTTGCCGTTTTTGTTTTCGGTCAGGGGCGAACGCTGCTTCGCAGGCATCCTCACGCAGGGCGCGGACGCAGGCAAGATCGTATTCGGCGCGGAACCGATCTACGAAGACGTCTCGATCATCGCGCAAAACTTCGACGAGTTTATCGCCCTAGTCCTTGCCGCACTCACGAACAAAAACGCCGCAAAATATCCGCTTTCTTGTTTTGTATAACGTAGAATTTACTTGGATAATTTTAAGCTTAGTATAACTGCTTTAACCTTATCTTGATTTAATTATATTATTAAATTCTTTAAACTTTTAATAATATATATTTTACATAATATGTAAAATATATATTGACATTTTATATAAAATAAGCTATGATTCTAAAAAATTAAAGAGGCGACAATGGTAAAAAGACAGCTGCTAAGAGAGCGATTAAAAGAGATAGATTTGCGATTGGTGGATTTAGCGGAGCTTTTAAAAATTTCCCGCCCTACGGCTTATAAATTTATAGAGCTATACGAAATCGGACAAAGAGATAAATTTGACTCTAAAATTTTGAGATTTTTTGACTATGTATGCCAAAATGACATTAATAAAATGGATGCCATATCGTTTATATTAAACAATATATCGATGCCAGAAAATCAAAGCAACGAAGATAAAAAACAACAAATCACAAATTTACTAAAAAAGGACAACGAAGTGAAGGTAAATTTCATAGAAAAGTTAACTCAAGTCGATATTTTCGATCCCATTTTAAGTTATTTACTCGAATGTGAAAAAATAATAACATCAAATAATAGGTCTCGAAAAAAAGAGCTAAGCGATGATAATGATAAAAAACTGGAAGCATTAAAGCAATTTTATAATGCGCTCGGATTTAAGCTAAATATCAAAGGAGAAAAAAATGCGTAAAATCAGTATCTCAAACTATAGAAATATAGGAATAGATGCGCCTGCGGAGCTAAAAATACCGCAAGATGGTGGGCTAATAGTCCTTTTAGGCGAAAATAACGTCGGTAAAAGCAATGTGCTTTCTGCCATATATGCTTTACAAAGCAGAGCTATAAATAAAGGTGATGAGCCAAATTTCTTTGACACTGCAGGGAAGGCAAGTATCGAATATGTGCAAATATCCAAAGAATGCACTGGTGTTATAATGGAAAATTTTGATAATACAAAAGAATTAAAAGATCATCGGGAAAATGAATCAAAAATATACAAGAAGCCAAATAAAGATAATATCTATAGATTTATCGTAACTTCTTGCGAAGATAAGGATGTTTCCGATATATATTATGAATCAATAAACCCCTATGACAATAGAAAAAGAAAAATTCCATCCGACCTTATAGCTATGGATAAAACTAAAAAAGATGATGGAAAAATGCCAAATATATTTTTTTATCAAGAAAAGGAAATTAAAAATTTAGACTTGCAAACAAAGCCCAGCAGCATAGCAAATAGTCATTTTTTTCAAGCACTATTTAAGGCCACCAATGTAGAAATAGCCAGGGTACAAACCTCCTATGAAAAATCTAGAGAAAAAGGAACCTCTAGTTTTTATAAAAGAGCTGAAAAAGATATAAACGAACGTATAAAAAATGCCTTAAATAAAAGATTTAATGAGGTATATTATAAAACCGTAAATAATGAAATTTATGAATTTGAAGTGATATTTGAAGCTGAAAGTATTTCATTGGGTATAACCAAAAACGGTGAACCTATAAGCCTAAGTGAGCAAAGTATTGGCTTCAAAAAATTTTTCAACTTATTTTTTAATTTTTTACACCAAGACAACGTAAGAAATGGCGATATAGTGTTAATAGATGAGGTAGAAAATCACCTAAGCATACCAGCCCAAAAAGATATTCGTCAATTTTTAAAAGAATTTGGACAAAAACACGGTATAACCTTTATCGTTTCTACTCACTCAAATCATATTTTAGATATTCGCCATCTTGACGAGATAAAGATAGTAAAATCCGATAACAAAGGCTCCACGATCATAAATGATTTTTCTATCATACCAGATCACGAAGCTGACACCTTAGCTGAAATAAAAAGAAGTCTCGGCACAGGATATCTTAGTCTGGTGGGATATAATGATAAGCTTATATTTGTCGAGGGAATAACAGACTATAACTACCTAACGGCTATGAATTTTTTGTACGAAAAAGAGCGAAACAGCGAGGAGAAGTTACTGTTTTTACCGATAAGCGGACTTGGTAAGGTGGATAATAAAACTAAAAATAGTAGAAATACAGTTGCTACGCCTACTCAAGAAAAAATAGCAAATGAACTAAAAACGCTAGCCAGAACGGCAAAAGACGGCAGAGCGCTACTTTTAGTAGATGGCGACAAGGCGGGGCAAGCTATGATACAGTTAAATGACGATAAATTTATAGTAATACCGATCAATGAACAATTTAAAGAAAAATATCCAAATTTTAAAGAAATAGAAGATTTTTTTAGTGCCGAGCTAAGGAATGAATTTGAAATGAATGCAAAATCAAGCGATATGTCAAGCAAATTTAAAAATGAAGTCGAGCAAGGCAAAATCAAAATAGACGAAGAAACCAAAGACAAGTTCTTTGAGCTGTTCAACTACCTGTCAACATTTTAGCCACTAAAAGCCAAGATCTCTTTTTTTGTCTTGGCTTTTCCTTTTTTTCACTCAAACACCCTATAATGCGCCTCGTCGGCAAACTCCAACATCTCCTTGTCACCTCTGCTATCGCCGTAGGCGATCACACGTCAAAACTCGTGATATCGTAGAACTCACATATGTAGCGAATAAAATTTCATATTGTACTACACACAAGTGTGTGTCATATAGTGTCTCGTCTCGCCCCACGTTAAATTTGCATATCGCGCTTTACGGCTCAAACGAGCAAGCCTTTAGGATTCCGCCTGCTAAGCCCTTTTTAAACCACTCTTTGCGCTGTGCCGAGGTGCCGTGCGTGAAGGAATCGGGCACGACGCGACCGCTAAATTTGCGTTGCAGCGTATCGTCGCCGATCGCGCTGGCGGCATTTAGCGCCTCGTCGATGTCGCCCGCCTCCAGCACGCGCCCTGTTTTTGCGAGATAGTGCGCCCAGACCCCCGCGTAGCAGTCCGCCTGTAGCTCGACTTTGACCTGAAGCGCGTTTTGCTCGGCTTCGCTGCGAGCGCGCCTTTTTAGAGCATTGATCTGCTCCAGCGTGCCGACTAAATTTTGAACGTGATGCCCTACTTCGTGCGCGATGACGTAGGCCTGCGCGAAGTCGCCGCCCGCTTTGTATTTGTTCGCAAGCTCGTCAAAAAAGCTAAGATCGAGATAAATTTTATGGTCCCTCGGGCAATAAAAAGGTCCCGTCTGCGCGCTCGCAAAGCCGCAGCCGCTTGCGATTTGATCGCGGAAAAGCCGAAGCCCTGGTTCCTCGTAACGCGCGCCCGCACTTTTAAATATCTCGCCCCAAACGTCCTCGGTTTGAGCCAGCACCGCCGAGACGAAGGCGAGCTTTTCTTGCTCCTGCGGGCTGTCCGTCGGCTCTCTCTGCGTACTGGCGCCTCCGTCTAAAAGCGCCAAAGGGTTGTAGCCCATAAAATACGCTACGACGCCGATTACAAGCACTATGCGCCCGATCTTTGAGCCGAGCAAAAACCTGATGAGCGGGATCAGCATCCCAAGCGAGCCCGAGCTCGTATGCATGCTGCTTGAGCGGTCATCCTCCACGTTTGAGCTTCGTCTGCCGTCTTGCCATTTCATGTTTTTCCTTTAAAATTTTTGAGCCATTATACTAAAATTTTAAAAGGAGCGCCGCCTTGCTTTTGCAAAATACTGCGCGTAGCGAAATAAATCTGAAATTTTGCTTATTTTAAATTTCTTTTAAGCTGTTTAAAATTTTAAATTCTATATAATCGCCCTTTTTAAATTTAAAAGAAAGGAGAATTTGTGGCAAAAGACGACGTCATAGAGATCGACGGCAACGTCATAGAAGCGCTGCCGAACGCGACTTTTAAGGTCGAGCTGGACAACAAACACGTGATTTTATGCCATATCGCGGGCAAGATGCGGATGCACTACATCAAGATAATGCCGGGCGATCGCGTAAAAGTTGAGCTGACCCCTTACAGCCTCGATAAAGGCAGGATCACCTACCGCTATAAGTAAGGATAAAGTTAAATTTAGATATACTCGCGATTTTGCGACTAAACTGTAGGAAGAAGTGTTTTCAAAATCCCCACTATTTTGAAAACAGTTGGTTTGATACTTTCGCTTTTGAAATTTCATTAAACCTAGGTGCAGTTTGCATTTAAAGTGGAGAAAATTTTAGGAGAGTGGAATGAAAGTTCGTCCATCCGTTAAGAAAATGTGCGACAAATGTAAAATTGTCAAGCGCAAAGGTGTTGTTCACGTTATTTGTGAAAATCCAAAACATAAACAAAGACAAGGATAAGTTATGGCTCGTATCGCAGGTGTAGATCTACCAAAGAAAAAAAGGATTGAATACGGACTAACTTATATCTACGGTATAGGTTTATTTACGTCGAGAAAAATTCTCGATGCGGCAGGAATTTCTTACGATAAAAGAGTCGCCGATCTGAGCGAAGATGAAGCCGCCGCTATCAGAAAAGAGATCCAAGAACACTATATGGTCGAAGGTGATCTTCGCAAACAAGTGGCTATGGATATAAAAGCGCTTATGGACTTGGGCGGCTATCGCGGCTTAAGACACAGAAAGGGCCTTCCTGTTCGCGGTCAAAAAACAAAAACGAACGCCAGAACCAGAAAAGGCAAACGCAAAACCGTCGGCGCGGCAGCTAAATAAGGATTGAGATATGGCACAAAAAAAAGTAGTTAAGAAAAAAACCGTCAGAAAAAATATCGCCAAAGGCATAGTTTACATCTCCGCTACGTTTAACAACACTATGATTACCGTAACGGACGAGATGGGCAACGCGATCGCGTGGAGCAGTGCGGGCGCTTTAAATTTTAAAGGCAGCAAAAAATCCACCCCTTATGCGGCGCAACAAGCCGTCGAGGACGCGCTAAACAAAGCCAAAGAGCACGGCATCAAAGAGGTAGGCGTCAAGGTTCAGGGTCCGGGAAGTGGACGCGAGACCGCCGTTAAAAGCGTAGGTAGCGTAGAAGGGATTAAAGTTACGTATTTCAAAGATATCACTCCTCTTGCGCACAACGGTTGCAGACCGCCTAAACGACGTCGCGTGTAATTATAAAAGGAGAAATTTATGGCTAGATATACAGGACCGGTTGAAAAATTAGAAAGAAGGCTCGGCGTCGATCTATTTATGAAAGGCGAGAGAAGGCTTGCGGGCAAGAGCGCACTTTTAAAACGCCCTTACGCTCCGGGTCAGCACGGACAAAGACGCGCCAAACTAAGCGAATACGGCTCACAGCTTCGCGAGAAACAAAAGGCTAAATTTATGTACGGCGTAAGCGAGAAGCAGTTCCGCAGACTATTTGCCGAAGCAGCTCGCAGAGAGGGTAACACCGGAGCGATCTTGGTTCAGCTTTTAGAGCAGAGGCTAGATAATGTCGTTTACCGCATGGGCTTTGCTACGACTAGACGCTTTGCACGCCAGCTAGTTACGCACGGACACATTTTAGTAGACGGCAAGCGCGTCGATATCCCTTCATACAGCGTCCGCGCAGGACAAAAGATCGAAGTGATCGAAAAAAGTAAAAATAACCCGCAAATTTCAAGAGCGCTGGATCTTACTGCACAGACCGGCATCGTAGCGTGGGTCGATGTAGAAAAAGAGAAAAGATACGGAATTTTTTCTAGAGTTCCGGAGAGAGAAGAAGTTGTTATTCCTGTAGAGGAAAGATTTATCGTAGAGCTTTACTCGAAATAGTAGGTGCTAATATGAGAAAAATCACAACATCAGCTCATATGCCAACTGAAATAAAGGTTGAGAATGTCAGCGAAAATGTTGCTAAAATCATAGCATATCCCTTTGAAACGGGATATGCCGTCACTCTAGCTCATCCTTTACGAAGGCTACTTTATACGAGCACGGTCGGTTTCGCGCCGACTGCGGTTAAAATCGAAGGCGTAAGCCACGAATTCGACAGCATGCGCGGTATGCTCGAGGATATGGCGGCTTTTATCATAAATTTAAAAGGCTTAAGGTTTAAAATCAAGGGCGATTCCCTGCGCGAGGTCGTAGAATACAGCTTCAAAGGACCTAAAGAAATTTACGGCAGCGACCTAAATAACGACGCCGTAGAGATCGTAAATCCAAGCGCTTATCTAGCTACGATAAACGAGGATGCCGATCTTAAATTTACGCTCATCATCGAAAAGGGTATCGGCTACGTCCCAAGCGAAGAGATCAGAGAAAATTTAGATGCTGATTTTATCGCGCTGGATGCGTTTTTTACCCCAGTAACCAAGGCCGTTTACGATATCGAAAACGTATTCGTAGAGGATAATCCCGACTACGAAAAGGTGATCTTTACGATCACTACCGACGGTCAGATCAGCGCGATAGATGCGTTTAAAAACGCGCTTGAGGCGATGTATCAGCAGCTGGCGGTTTTCAAAGGCATCGTAAATATCAGTGCTGCGGATACTTTCGGTAGAGCGATCCCCGCAAATTCCGAGTTTGCAAAGCTTTTCGAGAGCGTTAGCAATCTAAGCCTAAGCGCACGAAGCTTCAACTGCCTGGATCGCGCGGATATTAGATTTATCGGCGAGCTAGCGATTATGGAGGAGAGCGAGCTTAAAGACCTTAAAAATTTAGGCAAAAAATCGCTCGAGGAGATCAAGGCCGTAATGGAGGAGATCGGTTATCCTATCGGCAACCAAGAGCTCGGCGATAAAAAAGAGCAGCTAAAACGCAAGCTCGATGAGCTGAAGGCTCAAAGACAAAAGAATGAAGGACAATAAATGAGACATAATCACGGATATAGGAAGCTAGGGCGTACCTCGTCTCACCGTGCCGCCCTGCTTAAAAATTTAACCATCGCTTTAGTTACTAGCGGCAAGATCGAAACTACGCTTCCTAAGGCAAAAGAGCTAAGAAGCTATGCCGAGAAGCTGATCACTCGCGCGCGAAAAGGCGACAGCGAGGCGCATAGATTTGTTTTCGCGGCGCTTCAGGATAAGGCTGCGACAAATAAGCTAGTCACCGAGATCGCTCCAAAATACGCAGGCGTAAACGGCGGCTACACTCGCATCCTCAGAACTCGCCTACGCAAGGGCGACGCCGCAGAGATGGCTTATATCGAGCTAATCAACAAATAAAATTTCGGGATCACTCCCGAAATTTCTTCTATGAAATTTAAAATTTTACTTCCGCTTGTTATCATCGCTGCGGCCCTAGCGTGGGCATTGGACAATTATCTTAGCTATAAAAATATCGAAACGATTAACTCCGAGATTCCGCTAAAGCAGGCATTGGACGGCGAGCAAATCGCTAAAATTCGCGTCTATAAATCCAAACGAATTCTTGAAATTTTGACCTCAAAAGGCATCGCGAAAAGCTACAAAATCGCCCTCGGACGCGAGCCCGAAGGACATAAAGAGGTTCAAGGCGACGGCAAAACCCCGGAGGGCAACTACACCATAAACGGCAAAAATCCAAACTCGGCGTATCATCTAAATTTAGGCATCTCCTATCCGAACAAAGCCGACGTAGCGCACGCAAAATCCCTCGGTAAGAGCGCAGGCGGCGATATCAAAATCCACGGGCTACCGAATAAATTTAGCTACCTAGGGCAGAGTATCGCGGCGTTCGGCGACTGGACGGAGGGCTGCATAGCGCTCGTCAATGACGATATGGACGAGCTTTTTGAGCATGTAAAAATCGGCACACCGATAGAAATTTTGCCGTGATTGCACACGCCCGCGCTAAAATTTCACAGCCGCGATCGATATAAAACATAGCGCAAATTTCATCTACGAGCTTTAAAATAATATTCGTCGTCCAGGCTTTTGTAGTCGCGAAATTTGTGATTAAAAGCAGGATTGTTTTTCTAAAAATTTAATCGTATCGGCATTTATCCTAATTAAATTTAGGCATTTTGCTTTAAATTTTACCTACCGCTCAAACAAAATTCCTTTTCAAATTTAGCCCTCAACCGAACTAAAATTTTATCCCAAATTTATAACGCAAATAGTCTAAATTTAAATATACGCAAGCCCGATGATTTGCGAGTTTCATCCTTGCCGAATCGATAAAATTTTAAAATCGCGGCTCGCCGTTCGCGCCGTATAAAATTCTTTGCGAGCCATTACGCGAAATCCGCGTCCTCGCGCAAAATTTTGGATTAAATTTCATCCCCGATAAGCCTTTTTTTATCGCTTTTGGATATAATTCGCCAAAATCAAAACAAGGAATTTTAATGATACCATTTAGCGATGAAGAGCTTTTAACTCCGGTACAAGGCAGCTTGGAGCTAATCCGTCCAATGCTTCAAAACGACGGCGGCGACATGAAGCTTTTAGGCATAAAAAACGGCGTCGTCTATGTCCGCCTTACCGGGCATTGCCACGGCTGCGCTGCAAGTGCGCAGACCCTAAAATACGGCGTCGAGCGCCAGCTTCGCATGGATATTCACCCCGAGCTTAGCGTCGTAAACATCCCCGAAGGCGAAGAGTTTGAACTATAAAAAACTGGGGCTAAAGGCCTTTTCGCGCGGAGAATTCGAACTTGCAAAGCTGTATTTTTCGCTCGCATACGAAAAAAGCGGCAAGGAGGAAATTCTATTTTTGCTTGAGCTTTGCCAGACCGCGCTGGCAGACCGCGAAGAGGCGCTTATGCTCTTTGATTTTTACAACCTCAGCCCCAAAACTCAAACCGCGGAGCTTTTTAAAATTTTAAACTCCATCAACGAAAAGATCGCGAACGAAGCAGCCTCCGAACCCGGCGCCGAGGATGAGATCGCCGTTATAGCTTATGCCGATTTTATGCGCGCGGTAGGCCAAAGAGGCTTTAAAGACGCCTTTGAATCGATCATTTTTTCCTCTAAAATCGCCATTTCGGACAAAACCGAGATGATAGAATTTTTAGAAAATTTGATAGAAAACGGCTACTACGAAATGGGGCTTAATTACGTCGAGAGCTCGGCTGCCGCGTATGCAGGCGATGAGCGCTTCGAAGCGCTAATGCAAAAAATCAAAAATCATGAAAATACGACTCGAAAATAGCTTTATCACCGACAACTCCGCCGAGTGCGAGGCGGGCTGCTTTTTTATGCACACGAGCGCGAACGCTAAATTTGCACCTGAAGCGGCGCAAAAAGGAGCGCAGATCATCTCTATCGCGCAAGCAAAGGAGCTTTTAAAGATCGATCCGCGCATCAAAATCGTAGGCATCACCGGTACGAACGGCAAAACCACGACCGCAGCAGCGATCTACTCGACGCTGCTGGATCTAGGCTTTAGTTGCGGTCTAAGCGGCACGCGCGGCGCCTTTATAAATGAGCGCAGGATCGATGAGAAGGGGCTTACGACGAGCTCAGTTTTTAAGACGATGAGCTATCTTTGCAAAGCCAGCAAGCAGGGCTGCGAGTATTTCGTCATGGAGGTTAGCTCGCACGCAATCGCGCAAAACCGCATAGAAGGGCTAAATTTTGCGCTTAAAATTTTTACGAATTTGAGCCAAGATCATCTCGATTATCATGGCAGCATGCAAGAATACGCGGCGGTCAAGAGCTCGTTTTTCGCAGACGACGCGCCAAAACTCATAAACGCCGATGACGGGTACATTAAATTTAATCCCGCAAACGCCCTTACCTACGGCATCAAAAATGCCGCAAGCTTCGGCGTAAGCGGATACGGACTAAAGGGCGGTATCGACGCACTCGTGCGCACCCCAAACGGCGATAATACGCAGCTTCAAAGCGATCTCATCGGCGAGTTTAATCTCTATAACCTTACCGCGGCGTTTGCGGCGGTTAAAATTCTAACCAAGCTGCCGAATGAAAAGATCGCAAAAGCCCTGGCAAACTTCGGCGGCGTCGAGGGTCGCGTGCAGATCGTAAATAAAAACCCGCTTGTGATCGTCGATTTCGCCCATACCCCAGACGGTATCGAAAAGGTGCTAAACGCGCTGCGTGCAAGCGGCGAGATCATCGCGGTTTTCGGCGCGGGAGGCGATCGCGACCATGGCAAGCGTCCGAAAATGGGCGCCATCGCCGAGCACTTTGCTAAAATCTGCATCGTCACGAGCGATAATCCGCGTAGCGAGGATCCGGATGAGATCATCAAGCAAATTTGCGCGGGGATGCGCCGAAAAGATAAAATTTTAAAGATCGCGGATCGCAAAGAGGCTATCGCGCGTGCGCTAGATCTTGCCAAAAACGGCGAGATGATCGCTATTTTGGGTAAGGGCGACGAGACCTACCAAGAGATCAAGGGCGTGAAGCATCCTTTCAGCGACAAACAGGTCGTGAGCGAGCTAGTCGCGGCGCAAGGCGAGTCAAATTTAGACTAAATTTAAAGGACGGCCGATGAAAATCGAAATTTTATCAAGCAAAATCCACCGTGCGCGCGTGACGGACGCCAACCTAAACTACGTAGGCTCTATTACGATCGGACCCGAGCTCATCGAGGCTGCGGGGCTTTGCGAGTACCAAAAAGTCGAGATCCTAAACGTCAATAACGGCGAGCGCTTCGCTACCTACGTGATCCGCGGCGATAAAAAAGGCGAGATCTGCCTAAACGGCGCGGCCGCGCGCAAAGTATGCGTCGGCGACATCGTCATCATCGTGGCTTACGCACAGATGAGCGCCAAAAAAGCGAGAAGCTTCAAGCCTAAAATCGTGCAAGTAAACGAAAAAAACCAAATAACGGAGTAAAGATGTTTGAGGGAATGGATTTTTCAAAAATGGGGCAGATGCTCGATCAGATGCAGGCCAAGGCTAAGCAGATCGAGGAGGAGAATGCGCGCAAGGAATTTACCGTAAAATCGGGCGCGGGCATGGTCGCCATCAGGCTAAACGGCGCGGGCGAGGTGCTCGATCTGAGCATCGACGATAGCCTTTTTAATGACAAAGAGAGCTTGCAGATCCTGCTAATTTCGGCGATAGGCGACGCGATAAAACTCGTCGAAAATGAAAAGAAAGGCGCCGCAGCGTCCATGCTAGGAGGGCTCGGCGGATTGGGTGATCTGCTTGGCAATAAGGGCTAAGCGTAGTTCAAAAATGGTGAAAATAGGCTTTTTAGAGAGGGCGACTACTTCCCGCCTGGCGAGCGGTTTGGATTTTACGGAGCGAGCGGCTTCTATAGCGAACTAAATGAAGCCCGATTTTATAAGGCGGCGTTAAATTTAGATTTTGTGGCGATACGGTTTGCATAAAGCACGGCTCGCTTGATTTGACGCTAGGTTATTAAATTTCAACCTTAGCAAATCGGTCAAATTTAACGGGTGGCACGAGGGCAAATTCTAAAATTTCGGCGAGCTGCTAAGCTGCGGCGCAAAGTAAAATTTAGCTAGCGCAGCTTAAATACAAAGCAAGGCGAGCCGTTGTGCGACATCCGCGAGTAAATGAGCACAAGATGCGGCTCAAAAAAGCGGAGCATCCTTCGCCTCGCGCACTGCGTAAAGCTAGGGAAATTAAAATTTAAAATTTTAAGCGGTATGATTACTTCTACGCGACGTACAAACGGCTCGCGACAGCAAAGTCTAAGTTGCGCGACGAAAAGGTATTCGAAGGGCGCGAATTTGCATTCGTCAAGGGCGCGCCTAAGCAGAGCAAATCAAAACCGCAAGGTAGGATCGATGGATATTTTAGAAAGATTTAAAGATTACTTGAAGCGCAACGAACTGAAGGCGCCGAGCTTTCATCCGTATTTCGAGGAGGCGCTCAATTACATGCTGCAGGCGGGCGGTAAGCACTTTCGCGCACAGCTGCTACTAGGCGTCGTCTCGGTGGTGGATGAGCGGCGCTTTGAGGGCGCGCTGGCGATCGCGATGGCGCTTGAGATGATCCACACCTACTCGCTTATCCACGACGATCTGCCCGCGATGGATGATGCGGATCTGCGCCGCGGACGGCCGAGCCTGCATAAAAAATACGACGAAGTCACGGCAATTTTGGTGGGCGATGCGCTAAATACAGACGCGTTTTTGATCGCCGCGAGCGCGAACCTAAGCGACGAGATTAAGATAAAATGCATTAAAACTCTAGCACGAAACGCAGGCAGCAGCGGCATGGTGCTGGGTCAGGCGATCGATTGTCATTTTGAAAACAGCCCGTTAAAACAAAGCGAGCTTGAGTTTTTGCATCTGCACAAAACGGGCGCGCTGATTGCAGCGGCGTTTGAGCTAGGCGCCATAATCGGCGGGCTAAAGGACAAGCTCGCGCATGAGCTTTATAAAATCGGACTAAAGCTAGGTCTCATATTTCAGATCGAGGATGATATCATCGACGCCACGAGCGACGAGGTAAGTGCAGGTAAGCCCGTAGGAGCGGACGGCGCGAAAAATTCCTTCGTAAATTTACTAGGTCTTGCGGGTGCGAGGAGCTACAAGCAGCGCCTAATAGATGAGGTAAGCGGCGCGATGAGCGGCTATGATGCGAGCCTACGCGATTTGGTTTTAAATTTGATAGAAAAATACCTGAAAGGATGAAAAATGTCGAGCGAGCAGCTAAGTAAAATTTCAAACACGATCAAATTTCTAAGCGCGGATATGATCCAAAGCGCCAACTCGGGCCATCCCGGTACGCCGATGGGGCTAAGCGACGTAATGAGCGTCTTTATGAGTAAGGTTCGCCACAACCCCAAAAATCCCGCGTGGCTAAACCGCGACCGCGTCGTATTTTCGGGTGGGCACGCAAGCGCACTCGTGTATAGCTACCTCTATCTTAGCGGATACGATTTGAGCATGGACGATTTGAAAAGTTTCAGACGCCTGCACTCCAAAACCCCGGGTCACCCGGAGATCACCACTCCCGGCGTCGAGATCGCTACCGGACCACTCGGACAGGGCGTCGCAAACGCAGTCGGATTTGCGATGGCCGCAAAATACGCCGTGCATCTACTAAACGAGGAAGGAAACGAGATCATCGATCACCGCGTCTATTGCTTCTGCGGCGACGGCGATCTACAGGAGGGCATCAGCTACGAAGCGTGCGCGCTTGCGGGCAGACACAACCTCGATAATCTAACGATAATTTATGATTCTAATGGCATTACGATCGACGGTAGCACCGATATCGCGTGGTTTGAGGACGTGAAGGTGCGATTTGAAGCGCAGGGCTTTGAGGTCGCGCGCATCGACGGGCATAATTTCGATCAGATAGAATTCGTCCTTGACGAGGTCAAAAACAAAACCAAACCCTACCTCATCATCGCAAATACCACGATCGGCAAGGGGGCGCTAGAGCTTGAGGGCACAGCCAAGACGCACGGCGCGCCGCTTGGAGAGGAGCTGCTTGCACGCGCTAAGCAAAGCCTGGGCTTTGATCCCGCCCAAAGCTTCGTCGTAAGCGAGGACGTGCTTTTTGAAACGCGCGCCGCGGTTGAGAAAGGCGATTTGGAGGAGCGGCTTTGGAAGGAAAAGCTTGCGAAGCTAAGCGATGAAAAAAGAGCGCTTTTAAACGAGCTTTTAAATCCCGACTTTAGCAAGATAGAATTCCCTGATTTTAGCGGGCTTAAGGTCGCCACGCGCGATAGCAACGGCAAAATTTTAAACGCCATCGCAAACGCGGTGCCCGGCTTTTTGGGCGGAAGCGCCGATTTGGCGGCGTCGAATAAGACCGAGCTAAAGGGCGGCGGCGACTTTCCTTGCGGCAAAAATTTACACTTCGGCATCCGCGAGCACGCGATGGCGGCGATCGGCAACGCCTTTGCGAGGTACGGACTTTTCATCCCATTTAGCGCGACGTTTTTTATCTTCAGCGACTATCTCAAGACGGGCGCTAGACTTGCGGCGCTGATGGGCTTGCGACACTATTTCGTCTTCACGCACGACAGCATCGGCGTGGGCGAGGACGGGCCGACGCACGAGCCTATAGAGCAGCTTAGCACCTTCCGCGCGATGCCCGGCTTCTATACCTTCCGCCCCGCAGACGGCAACGAAAACGTAAAATGCTGGCGCACGGCGCTTGCTCTGAATGCGCCCGCGGCATTCGTCTGCTCGCGTCAGGGACTTGAGCCGCTGCCTAAGGCGGTCTTGGGCGACGTACAAAACGGCGCGTATCTGCTAAGGCAGAGTAAAGAGGCGCAGATCACGCTCATCGCAAGCGGTAGCGAGGTCTCGCTCTGCCTAAAAGCGGCGGCGATCCTGCAAGAGCAAGGCATCGGCGCAAACGTCGTAAGCGCGCCGTGCTTCGAGCTTCTGTGCGAGCAGGACGCAGACTATCTAGCGCAAATTCTAGAGCCGCAAACTAAAATTTTGGCCGTCGAAGCCGCAAGCGCCCTTGAATGGTATAAATTTGCAGACGCGGTACACGGCATGCAAAGCTTCGGCGAGAGCGGCAACGCGAGCGAGCTATTTAAGCTTTTCGGCTTCACCGACGTAGCGATCGCTAAGCAGGCCAAAGAGCTTTTAGGGCAGTAACGGAAAGGACGAAATTTGAGCGAAAAAATCAAAATTTCGTATTTAGACGGATTTAAAATTTACGGGTTAAAAGCTCGCACGAAAAACGCGGACGAGCTAGGCGGGAGTGGTAAAATTCCCGCGCTGTGGACGAAATTTATGAAAGAGTACTATGACGGGCGGAGCGAGATTTACGGCGTCTATTACGATTACGAAGACGGCGTCGACGGGCTTTACGATATCTTTATCGGCACCAAAGCGCCCCGCAGCGACGAAGCCTTAAAGATCAAAAGCGGCAAATATGCCGTTTTTAGTTTCCCAAATGAGCCGCAAAACGTAGCAAAATTTTGGAGCAAAATTTGGAGCTTTTTTGAGGCCGGCGAACTAAAAAGAGCGTTTAGAACGGATTTTGAGTTTTACAGCGGAGACAAGATCAAAATTTTTATCTCGGTTTTGTAGGGCGGCACATGAAATTTATAAACGGCGAGTGATTTTTCACCGCCGCGACGATGAGCTTTTGCGTAAAATTTTAATTTAAAGGGTAAAATTCCGCGCCCAAAGCCCAAAACTATGCGCGCGAAAATAAATTTTATGCCGAAAGTGCGCCGTGCCTTAAGCCGTGGATTTAAAACGAAATCTAAATTTGCGCCGTTAAATTTCAACCCCCGCTCGCAAAATCAGGCGAAATTTCGCGCGGAATTTCATTTTTAAATCTGTTATTAAGCCATTTTTGGCTTAAATTACATTTTCATTCGGGTAGATGTCCGAGCGGTCGAAGGAGCGCGCCTCGAAAGCGCGTAAGGCGTCAGCCTTCTGGGGTTCGAATCCCTATCTACCCGCCATTCATTCAAATTTCACCCAATACTCGGGAGTTAAGATGAGCAATAAACTCCTTTCGATGAGTCTGCAGGAGCTGTGGCGGCTCTTTCCGATACGTCTCGTACCGCACGATCCGCGCTGGGGCGAATACTTTAGGCAGGAGCGCGAAATTTTACGCGGCCTGCTGCAAGATCATGGCGAGATCAAGATCCACCATATCGGCAGCACCGCGGTAAGCGGGATCTGGGCGAAGCCGATCGTAGATATTTTGATCGAATGCTCGGATATTGCCGTCGCCAAACAGCGCTTGATAGAGGCGGGCTATCTGCTAATGAGCGAAAAGGGGAGCCGCTGCAGCCTAAATAAGGGCTATACCGAAGCGGGATTTGCCGAGCGCGTTTTTCACGTGCATCTGCGAAATTTCGGTGATGCGGACGAGATATTTTTTAGAGATTTTTTGCGGGTGAATGCGGATATCGCCAGGCGGTACGAGGCGCTTAAATTAAAGCTTTGCAAGCGCTTCGAGTTCGACCGCGACGCCTATACTGCGGCAAAAAGCGAATTCGTGCTTAAATTTACGCGTATCGCTAAAGAAAACTCTAAATAGCCGCGTAAATTTGATCTCTGCGTATAAGTTCGCTTTCCAAGAGCGATAAAAATGGCTAAATTTTATAAATGATACGAGTAGATAGTGCCACACCCCGTAAGATCATTTTTATAAAATTTTGACCGTAATTTCAAATTTAAACGGCACTCACCTAGCTATCGTAGATAAAATTTACAAATCCAGCTAACGGCAAAGTCGTCCACAAAATGCGCCGTATCATCGCATCATACCAAGGGCTAAGGCTCATTTCCGCGCTTAGGTGCAAATTTAAATTTAAAAGCCTACGCGTCATAAATTTTAAACATTCCACAAAAATATGGGCTCGTAAATCCGCTAAATTTAAAGCGGCGAAAATTTTAAATTCCTCGCCGCTAGCTAGCCGCGCAAGTTTGCCGAGCGCTTAAATTTAATGATCACTCTTTAACCCTGCACCGCAAAGCGGAATGATGCTATCTCCTTGCAGATCGCGACTTTCTTTGTAGCGCAGATACGCCGCATAGGTAGCCGCGGTTGTGTGCTCGACGTAAAATCCGCCGCGCGCAAGCGCCGCTCTGGCAGGCAGTATATCGCTCTCGCTCGCCAAGATCACCTCGCGCTCGCCAGCGTAGCTAGAGCCAAGAATTTCGCCCGCGCGCATCGGTCTTGCGATCGCGATGCCCTCCGCTAGCGTCGGCTGCGGCTCTATCGCACGCGCCGCACCTTTAGCGTCAAAAAGCGGAGCGCAACGCTCGCCCTGAACGATGAAAATTTTCGGCAGCGCCTCGATAAGACCGCCCTCATATAGCTCGCCTAACGCCGCTTGAGCACCCAGCAGCAGCGTGCCGTTGCCCACGGGGATGAAGATATTGCGCGGCATCCTGCCCAGCTGCTCGTAGATCTCATAAATGTAACTCTTCGTGCCCTCGTAAAAGATCGGATTATAAACGTGGTTGGCGTAATAGATCTGCTCCTGCGCGGCCTTTTTGCGGCACGCGTCCGCCGTCTCGTCGCGGCTACCGTCAAAGACCGTGACGTGCGCGCCGTGGCTTTTGATCATATCGATCTTTTTAGGCGACGTGCCCTTCGGGACGTAAATTTCGCACTCGATGCCCGCGCGAGCGCAGTACGCCGCCACGGCGTTGCCCGCGTTGCCGCTGGAGTCTTGTAGCACCTTTTTCACGCCGATATTTTTGGCGTGCAGCACCAAAACCGCCGCGCCGCGGTCTTTAAACGAAAGCGTAGGCATCGCGTAATCGAGCTTAAGATAGAGATTTTCGCCAAATTTTACGCTCGCCGTGAGCCCCTCGCCCATCGAAATTTCTCTAAATTTAGCCGTGTCGATGCCCATAAATCTTCGGTATCTAAAGATGCTAAACTCGCTTTGATCTACGAGCGCGGGGTTAAATTTAGGCGCGTCGGAGTTTAGTTTATACAGCCCGCCGCAGTCGCATTTGTAGCTCAAAGTATCGATGGGCGCGTGCTTGCCGCAGCCCGTGCAGATGAAATCGCTCATTTTCGCTCCTATTTTTTCTCTTTGATTTTTGCGACGGCCTCGATCTCTACGAGGCAGCCGAAGTGTAGAGCCGTAGTCGGCACCACGACGCGGGCGGGCTTGTGCGCGCCGAAAAACAGCGCGTACTGCTCGTCGATCACGTCCCAGTTCTCGACACTCGGCGTATAGACGCGGCACATCCGTACATCGTTTTTATCCACGCCCGCGGCGGCTAGGACTGCCGCGACGTTGCTTAGAGCCTGCGCGGCCTGCGCAGCAAGACCCTCCGGAACGGCCCCCGTGCGCGGATCCACGCTTAGCTGCCCCGAGACGTAGAGCATACCGTCGTCGTCTAAGATGCCCGGCGCATAATGCGCCTTTTTCGGCGCGAAACCGGTTGGATAAATTTCTTTCATTTAAGCTCCTTTGCATATAAAATTTTATATAATTTTACTCTAAATTTATTAAAAATATATAACTATTTCTATAAATTTGCAAAATTTTAAAATTTAATCTAAATTTATAGATTTTTTTATATGAAATTTAAGGAGCCCGAATTGAACCAACTTTTGCAGACCTTTATACCGACCGCGCACCTTATTAAAAATACGATCGGCGATTGCGAGGTGGTCATCCACGATATGAGCACGCCGCAAAGCTCCGTCGTTTTCGTCCTAGGCGACGTAACGGGCAGGAGGATCGGCCAAAGCTTCGATCATCTGGTAAAGGATGTGTTGCTAAGCAAAAATTTTGAAAACGACTGCACCGCAAACTACTACTTCACCGCGCAAAGCGGCAAGCTCATACGCTCCTCTACTTCGCTGATCCGCGGCGCAAACGGCAAGGTAGTAGGCGCGCTATGCGTAAATATCGATACCTCAAGCGCCATCGCGGCATACAAAGCAATAAAAAATCTACTGCCGAATGCAAAGCTCGATAGCAAGGAGCTGCAGGGCGCAAATTTTACCGACGAAAGCTGCAATAGCGCGGCATTAGACGGGGCGAGCTTAAAGAACGGCGTAAATTTAGAAACACAAAGCTCTAACGATTTGCAGCAAAATATCCTTGACATCGTCCAAGACCTGATCGCATCGGCTACGCACGATCTGGATGTGGAGGGGATGAAGAAAGAGGATCGAAAGCGTATCGTAAAATTCCTCGTGCAAAAAGGGATTTTTGAGGTAAAGGGCGCGGTGGAGCTCGTCGCAAAGGCGCTTAGGACGCAGAAAGTCACGATTTACTCGTATATGGATGAGGTAAAGAAGGAGAGCTAGCCGCGGTGCATAAATTTGATCTAAAATTTAACAAGCGTTGCGCGTCTTTTTATCAGCGTAGCCATATGGGGTGGCGCAAATTTTAATCTGAATTTGATGAACCAATCAAAAAGCAGGACATACTAATTCCTATTTTATGCAGCATGTAACGGCATAAAAGCAAAACTCATCTGTTACTCGAACTCGTAGCCCTTCGTATTCTTTAATTTCTCGTCATAATCGACTCCGTTAGCAATTCGCTTGCGTGAAGTATTAAAATCCGATCGTATCGGGCTTTTGCGCTCGTCAAACTCAAGTGGCGCGACACCGATAATATCTGCTAGCAAATGCGCTAAATCATCGCTCATAAAAGGCTTATCTTTCGCCGCAGCTAGCCTCTGCCATAGTTTAGCGTGATCGCTCAAAAACTCGCGAGAGCCTATGAAAATCAGCGGGATTTCGTAAGTAAAGCGGCTCTCCATGCCGTGCCCAAGGCGTCCATTTTCGTATAAATTCTCTCCGTGATCGCTAAGATAGACGATGAGACTGTCATCACCCGAAAAAATTTTAAAAATTTCATTTATGACAAAATCGTTGTAAAGCACACTGTTATCGTAATACGCTATGACCTCTTTCTGCTTGGAAGTAAGTTTTGCCTTTACATCCGCCGCGCTAAACTTGCCAAATCCCTCGGGATAGCGCAGGCTGTAATCCATATGGCTGCCAATGAGATGGATCACGTAGAAATTTCGCTCACCTTGCCCCGTTTTCGCCTGATTTATGAGTGGAAGCAGCACTCCATCAGGCTTGATGCGGACGGTTTCATAAAGATTACTCTTTGAGAGGAAGGATTCCGCGTCCGCGCGATCGGCAGCGCTTTTAGCGCTTAACGCATGCGCGCCGAAAGCCTCTTGATTGCTGATCCAAAAGGTGCGGTAGCCACTTAGCTTAAACATATCAATGATGCTAAGGTTGCGAAACCACGCCCTTTTGCGCTCGCTTTCGTAATCGCTGAAATTTAAAAGCCGCATCAGCACCTGATTAGTCGTGCCGTAAGGCGAGATTGTATCGCCAAATTTTATCAGATTGCCGCTCGCCTCGAGACCCTCCAAAAGCGGTGTATTTTTAACGCCGTAGCCGTAGAGCGACATATGCCCGCGCTGCAAGCTCTCACCGATTATTAGGATGATATTTTTGACGCGAGACTTTTGCAAGGCGGGGTTTGTAGCGGCCTCAGGGTTTTTAGAATTTGAAATCACGCTGGGGCTTTGCGGCGCAGAATTTAAAGTCTCGCCCCAGCTTTGCGGCTCAGCGCCCGAAGCAAACGTAGAATTTAAATTTAAGCTGGAATTTTGCGCCTGAGCACTTGGTGCGGGCGCGGAATTTTCAGACGCGGAGCCCAAAGCAGAGCTTTGCGGATCTGAATTTGCGCCGCCTTTTAAAACGCTTTCGTTCGCGCGCTTAGCCTCATCATATCCGAGCTGCACTTCGCGCATATCGGTGATGAAATTTTTATCGCTTAGATAGTCTTTTATCGTAAAGGCAAACTCCAGCGGGACGTATTGCGATAGCTTGGTTATATAGCCCTGCTTGCCCTGGGAAGCTTTGACGGCAATATCCGCGCAAAAGATCGTGCCATAGATAAGATAAAGCGCTGCTAGCAGCAATCTTAGACCGCTATGCGTTTGCTCCTCCTTTCTTCGCTCTGCTCTTAGCGCTGCAAAGATGCAGCCAAGCAGCACCGCTAGATACAAAATCGTCGCAGGGTTAAGAAACTGCGAAACAAACTCGCGCGTCTCTGCTGCATCGGTATGCACAAGCGCGTCGATCGCCACGACGTTGAAGCTTGAATCGAAATTTACGATCAAAAATAAAGCCACACTCGCAATTAGCGCAATTAGCGCTAGTAACACGAACGAAACGAGCTTAAAAAATCGCCCGCTAAGCAGATAGCAGAGGTGAAAGATGAGCAAATTTATGATGAATACCACCGGGAAACTCTCGGCGATGTAGGCAAAGATGGGTCCGTTAATCTGATAATGTATCTTAGCCCAGCACGCAAGCAAGCATAGCGCCGTGCTAAGCCAAAACACCCTCCATACGGGACGCTCGCGAAGCGCGGTAAAAAAGCCGCGGTCGATTTTCATAAGCAAGCGCGCTATAAGCCTACCCGCTTTCGTCCGCGCCATAAGCCCGCCTATATTTGCTAGCGCTACATAAAATTTTTCTCTCATTTTATATTTCCTGCCTTGTACGAAGAGACGCGACGACGCGCACTCTGCATAGCGCGACATATTTTCGCTTTAAAATCAAGGCGCAATATTAGCCGCTTAAAGCTTTGAGCTCGCTTACTTGCATCCTTTTTACGCTTTAAATTTTACAGCCAAATTTTAAAGATACGTAGAGTTTGAGATTGGATGGCGGAATTTTGAGGCTAAATTTTAATTGAAAGCGGATCTAAGAGCGAAGCTACAAAACGAGGCTTTAAAAACAGAAAGCATGAGCTAAAATCTTGGCTTTTAAAATTTCTAGTGCGATAGGTTTCAAAAGGCTTTTGGATAAAAATTTATGCATGAAGCGGCTGAGGTAAAATTCCAAGACGCGAGCGATGCAAAATTGTCGAAATCTAATCGCAGGCGGAATTTTGCACCGACAAAGTGAAAAAATTTTAACTAGGCTGAGCCAGCTTTTGCGCGGAAATTCTACGCGACGCTTAGGACTTCTACCTTACCGTCGAAAACCGCCATGCAATGCTCGTAGTGGCTAGTACGAAGTCCGTCCTTGCTTCTCGTGCTCCACTTATCCTCGGCGATGACCGGCGTGCCGTCCTTTTGGCAGATCATCGGCTCGATACAAAAGACCATGCCGTTTTTGATTTTGGGGCCTGATTTTGGATTGTTACCTTCTAGATAGTTTGGGATCTCAGGCTCTTCGTGCGGGTGCTTGCCGATGCCGTGGCCGCAGAAGCCATATAGCGGCACGAAGCCGCGCGCACGGATAAATTTCTCGATCTCGAAGCTTAGCTCTTTGAAGTGCATCCCTACCCTGATCGTTTTGATGGCAAACTCTAGCGTGTCCTTACTGCATGCGATGAGATCTTCGTCGGCTTTTGAAATTTTGCCGACGGGCAGAGTGCGTGCACTGTCGCCGAAATATCCGTTTAGTTTCGAGCCCAAATCGACGCCTAAGATATCGCCCTCTTGCAAGATCGTCTCGTCGGGGATGCCGTGGATGATGACTTCATTTAACGAGAGGCAGGCGGCGTTTGGAAAGCCGTATAGCCCCTTAAAAGCGGGATATGCGCCTTTGGATGTGATGAAATCGTCGATCTTTTTATCGACTTCGAGCAGGCTAAGACCCGGCTTTATGAAAGAAGCTGCGTAATCAAGGGCCTGCGCAACGATCTTGTTCGCTGCGCGCAGCCCCTCTAAATCTTTTTTTGTTTTAAGCAAAATCGCCATTTATAGCCCGACCGCGCTTAGGGTCTGATATTTGTTCATATAGATCTGCGCTTCGATGCGTCTCATCGTATCAAGAGCGACGGAGACGACGATCAGCACGCTGGTGCCGCCGAAATAAAACGGCACGCCCATAAATTTAACGAGCAGCCACGGGATGACGGTTACTAGCCCGAGATAGATCGAGCCCCAAAACGTAAGACGGCTGGCGACTTCGTTTAAAAAGCTCGCCGTTCCCTCGCCCGGACGAATGCCCGGGATAAATCCGCCCTGCTTCTTTAAATTTTCACTAATGTCCTTGGAATTAAAAGCAATTGACGCATAAAAATAAGCGAAAAATATAACCAACACAAAGGTCAAAAAGTTAAAGAAGTAATTGCTAGGGCTTAGGAAATCGTGGATCTTTTGGATGATTGGATTGGTGCTTGCCTGCAAAATTGTAGTCGGAAACATCAAAATCGCGCTTGCAAAAATAGGCGGAATGACGCCGCTTAAATTTAGCTTGATCGGCACGTAATTCATAATGCGCTTGTTTTGATTCGCCATCAATACCTTGCGCGAAAACGATACCGGAATTCTGCGTTCGCCCAGCTCCACATATAAAATTGCCCCGATAGTAGCCAGGATAATTAGCACGATCGCGATTAGCTTTAAAACGTTCATCTCACCGGTATTTACTAAATTTACAGTACTTCCGATCGCTCTAGGGATGGCACTTACGATACCTGCAAAGATAATAAGGCTGGTGCCGTTACCGACGCCGCGTTGCGTAATCTGCTCGCCGATCCACATCAAAAGCATGGTGCCTGCCAGCATCGAAATGCACGAGATAAAAACAAACTCGTTGGTATTTTCGGCCATTATCGCAGGTGCTCCGGTCTGTCCGTGAATGCCCTGTAAGCCGATGCTAACGCCGATGGATTGAACCATGGCGATTGCGATGGTAGCATATCGGATGATCTGCATATATTTCTGCATACCGTCGCGCTCTTTTTTGAGTTTGCCTAAATTTGGAAAGGTTGCGGCAAGCAGCTCCATAATGATAGAAGCAGTAATATAAGGCATAATGCCTAGCGAGATAACGCTGAATCGCTCCGCCGCGTTACCGCTAAACATATTAAACATTCCAAAAGCGTTGTTGCTATTGTTTTGAAAAAATTGCTTTATAACCTCAACGTCCACTCCCGGAACCGGCACGTAAGCTAGCAACCTATAGGCAAAAAGAAAGCCCAAAGTAATGAGAATTTTGTTGCGTAGCGATTTATTCATTATTTTTGTCCGCTAAATTTTACGTTCTCGTCTTTGATCTTGCTAGCGAGCGCTTTTACGCCTACGCCGATCAGCTTGATCTTTTTAACGGAATTTGAAATTTTATGAACGGATTTGATGCTTTCGATCGTAATCTCACTAAGATCTTTGATAGCTTCGATTTTATCGACATTGATCACGTAAGGTTTTTCAAATTTAGAAGTAAAACCTACCTTCGGAAGCCTTCGCTGAATCGGCTGCTGACCGCCCTCGAAGCCTCTTTTTTCGTGAGAGCCGGTGCGTGCGGTCTGACCCTTTCCGCCGCGACCCGCAGTTTTACCTAAGCCGCTTCCTTGACCGCGACCCAAGCGCTTAGTAGCGTGAGTTGAGCCTGGGGCTTTTTTAAGATTTTCTAATCCCATCTTTTATCCTTGTTAGTGTTTTAACATACTAAGAGCTTTCATCGTAGCTCTTACGACATTTGAGGAGTTGTTTGAACCTAGCGATTTGGTGAGGATATCTTTAACACCCGCAAGCTCCAAAACTGGGCGGACTGAACCGCCTGCGATAACGCCAGTACCTTCGCTCGCTGGCTTAAGTAAAATTTTGCTCGCATTGTATTTAACTTCAATATCGTGAGTGATGGTAGAACCGTTTAAATTTACCTTGATAATATTTTTAAACGCATCGTCTACCGCTTTTTTAATCGCATCGGGAACCTCTTTGGACTTACCAAAGCCAAAGCCTACCAAGCCGTTTCTATTGCCTACTACGATAAGAGCCGTAAACCTAAACCTTCTACCGCCTTTAACGACCTTCGTAACCCTACCGATATTGACGATTACCTCTTCGAATTCTTCTCTATTATACTTTTCCACAATCATTCCTTTGGGTTATAGTTTGATGCCGTTTTGGCGTAACGACTCGGCAAAGCTTGCGATTACGCCGTGATACAAATAGCCGTTGCGATCGAAAAGCGCCTCGCAGATGCCTTTATCCTTTAGCTTGGAAGCCAAATCTTTAGCTAGGCTAGCCGCGCCCTCTTTATTTGCCTTTAAATTTAAAACCTTACCGCTACTGGCGCACAAAGTCACGCTCGCCGCGTCGTCGATAGCCTGAGCGTAGACGGTTCTATTGGATTTGAAAATAGAAATTCTAGGGCAAGATGCGACGCCTGAAATTTTAGCGCGAATTCTTCTTTTTCTCTTGATTCGTAAAGAGATCTTTCTTTTTAATACGTTCTGTGTCATTTCTCAACCCTTATTTCTTAGCTGTTTTTCCGGCTTTGCGGATAATATGCTCTTCAAGATACTTGATGCCTTTACCCTTATACGGCTCAGGCGGTCTGAATCCTCTAATCTCGGCTGCTACTTGACCTACTTGCTGCTTGTCGTCGCCTTTGATGGTTACGACGTTTTTATCTACGGAAATTTCGATTCCTTTTGGAGATTCAAAATTTATCGGATGCGAAAAGCCCAAATTTAGCTCAAGTACTTTGCCCTTCATCGCGGCTCTATAGCCGACGCCGTTGATTTCAAGCTGCTTTGAAAAGCCCTCGGTAAGACCAAGGACGATATTGTTAGCTAAAGCGCGGTATGTTCCCCAATACGCCCTGCTCTGTCTATCCTCGCCCTTAGGTGAGAATTCTATCTTTCCGTCTTCGATTTTTACATCGACATGACCTTTTAAATCAAGCTCTTTTTCGTTATTCGATTTTTTAAATTTTAACGACGAGCCGTCGATTTTGACCTCTAAGCCGTTTGGAATAGAGATCGGTTTTTTACCAATTCTTGACATAATTTTCCTTTTTATTTGTCTAGGGTATGTCTACTTTTACGAATGGATACCACAATGCCATAAAAAGTAGAAACTTCTTACCAGATCGTGCAAAGCACTTCGCCGCCGACGCCGGCTTTGTGCGCGTCGATACCGCTCATAACGCCTTTGCTTGTGCTAACGACGACGGTTCCGTAGCCGTTCTTGAAGCGCTTGATCTCGTCTTTGCCTTGATATACGCGGCGACCCGGAGTCGAAATCCTTTTAACTTCGTTTATGACACTCCTGCCCTTTTCGTCGTATTTAAGCACTACGTTGATGATCTTTTTATTGTTTTCCTCTACTACGTTGTAGCTCTCGATATAGCCCTTCTCGGCTAAAATTTTAAGCATAGCCTCAACGACATTTGAGTGAAAAAGCTTAGTCGTATCTAGCCTTCGCATCGCAGCATTTCTGATGCGAGTTAATCCATCTGAAATAAGATCGTTAATCATCTCTTCTCCTTACCAGCTTGCTTTTTTTAGACCCGGGATTAAGCCCTCGTTTGCCATCTTGCGAAGGCAAACGCGACAAATTCCAAAATCCTTATAAACGGAGTGCGGACGACCGCAAATTTGACATCTGGTATATGCGCGAGTGCTAAATTTAGCGGGGCGTTTCGCCTTGGCTACCATTGATTTTTTTGCCATATCATTTTCCTTTTGCAAAAGGCATGCCGAATAACTCTAGCAATTTAAATGCCTCTTTATCGTTATTTGTAGTCGTTACGACGGTTATATTCATACCGTGAGTTCTTAAAATTTGATCGTATTCGACCTCTGGGAACATCAGCTGCTCTTGTAAACCGAAATTGTAATTGCCGCGTCCGTCAAAGCCCGTTCTAGGTAGTCCTCGGAAATCCTTAACTCTAGGAAGCGCAATAGAGATCAGTTTGTCTAGGAAGGCGAACATCTGCTCTTTTCGTAACGTAACCATTATGCCTACCGGAAAACCTTCGCGCACTTTAAAGCCGGCAACCGATTTTTTTGCATTGACGATAAGCGCTTTTTGACCTGCGATCAGCGAGATGGTATCGGCCATATTTTGAAGCACTTTTTGATCTTTGCTCGATTCGCCCGTTCCTACACTGATAACGATCTTTTCAAGCGCCGGGATAAGCATAGGATTTTTTATATCAAATTCTTTCTGCAAAGCAGCTCTGATGGAATTAGCGTATTTATCTTTTAGTCTGCTCATAATCAACCCTCTACCAACGCAACGTTTGAAATATCCATAGGCATCTCTTTGCTTGTAAAGCCGCCTTGCGGATTTTGCTCGGTTGGTTTGATAGCCTTTTTAGCCATTTTACAACCCTCGACGATAACTTGAGCTTTTTTAGGAAACACTGCCTTAACAGTGCCTGTTTTACCCTTATCGTCACCTGCGATGATCTTTACTTGATCGCCTTTTTTAATCTTAAATTTTACTGCCATTATAAAACCTCCGGAGCCAGCGAAACGATCTTCATAAAACCGCCGTATCTGACCTCTCTACCGATAGGACCGAAAATACGAGTGCCGATCGGCTCTTTTTTTGAATCCAAAATAACGGCTGCGTTCTCATCGAATCTAATTAGTGAGCCGTTGCCTCTGTGCAACTCTTTAGTCGTACGAACGACTACGGCTTTTACTACTTGACCGCGCTTGATCTTGCCGTTAGGGAGCGCTTTTTTTACAGAGCAAACGATAATATCGCCGATTGTGGCGTATCTTCTCTTGCTGCCGCCCAAAACTTTAATACACATAAGTTCTTTTGCGCCGCTATTATCAGCTACCGCAAGTCTGGTAAAACTCTGTATCATTATTCAACTCCTGTTTTCAAAACCGCTTTTAAGCGAAACGATTTTCTAGCGCTTAGCGGTCTGCACTCGATCGCAGATATCGTGTCGCCGATCTTCACGACGTTGTTTTCATCGTGGATCAGATATTTTTTAAATCTTTTTACGATCTTTCTATATCTAGGGTGCATAACCCTTCGCTCTACCAAAACGGTAGCTGTTTTATCGCCCGCCTTCTTTACGACTACGCCTTGAATTTCTCTTTTAAATGCCATAACCTATCCTTATTTCGCTTTAATAGCTGTATTGATTCTAGCGATATCTTTTTTGATAGCGCGAATCTCGTTAGGATTGCTTAGCTGCATAGTTTTTAGCTTTTGTCTAGCCGTAAATAAAAGCAACTTACTTTGTTTCAACATAGAATTTAGCTCAGCTAAATCTTTATCTTTCAAATCAGTATATTTCATTTTCGCTTTCCCTACTTACGATTTTCGTTTTAAAAGGTAGTTTATGAATCGAAAGCATAAGCGCCTCTTTAGCAACCTCTTCGCTAACGCCGGTCATCTCGAAAATGATCCTGCCCGGTTTTATATTCATTACCCACTCTTCTACACCGCTCTTACCCTTACCCATACGAGTTTGTAGAGGTTTTTTGGTAAGCGGCTTGTCTGGGAATACCTTAATCCAAATTTTAGCTTGACGATTTACGAAGCGCGTCATCGCGACACGAGCCGCTTCGATCTGGCGAGAATTTACCCTACCCGCCTCTACCGCTTTGATACCGAAATCACCGAACGTCAAGGAATTTCCTCTCGTCGCGTAGCCGCGATTGCGACCTTTCATCATCTTGCGGTATTTTGTTCTTTTTGGCATCAACATAACTATTTACCTCTTCTTGGTCTGCGTGTTTTTTTAGGCGCATCATCGGTCTTTTCAGCCTGGATGCCTTTTTGTAAAATTTCACCCTTAAAGATCCAAACCTTAATGCCGATATTACCGTAGGTCGTATGCGCTTCGGCAAAGCCGTAATCGATCCTAGCCCTTAGAGTATGAAGCGGAACGCGTCCCTCCAAATACCATTCGGTTCTAGCCATCTCCGCACCGCCCAAGCGACCTGCGACGCAAATTTTAATTCCCTTTGCGCCTGCTTTTTGAGCGCCTTGGATGACCTTTTTCATAGCACGGCGGAATGCAACGCGGCGCTCTAGCTGCATGGCTACGTTTTCTGCAGCCAAGAGTGCGTTCGAGCCTACTTTGCGCTCCTCTTTGATATTAATGGCTATGTCTTTATTGACTAGCTTAACGACTTCGCTTCTTAAATTTTCGACCTCGCCGCCTTTTTTGCCGATGATGATACCCGGTCTTGCGGCTACGATCGTTACGCGAATTTTCTTAGCCGTTCTTTCGATAAGAATTTGGCTAATTCCCGCATAATAAAGCTTAGCTTTTAAAAATTTGCGGATCTTGTAGTCCTCGCCGATACTCTCGGAAAGCGTCGCTTTAGAAGGAAACCATCTAGACTCCCAATTTCGATTAATTCCTAATCTTAAACCGATAGGATTTACTTTCTGTCCCATTTACGCTTCCTTCTTACTTGGTTTTGCTACTTCGACGATGATGTGCGAAGTAGGTTTGCGGATACGGCTAGCCGTACCTCTGGCGCGCGGACGAAACCTCTTAAGTACGGGACCCGCATCCACTCGGCAGCTGGTAACTACGACCTCTTCAGGCTCAAAGCCGCCGTTTGCAACCGCGCTTGAAATCGCCGTAGCGATATATTTTGCACCGCGATTAGGCGTAAATTCCAAAGTAGCAAGGGCAAATTCCGCATTCATGCCTTGAATTTGTTTTGCAATAAGTCTTGCTTTTGTCGGCGAAAGGCGAACAAATTTAATAGTTGATTTACTCATATTCTATCCTTACTTGCCGATCTTTTTCTGCACGGAGCCTTTGTGGCCCTTGAAAGTGCGTGTAGGAGCGAACTCGCCTAATTTATAACCGATATGATGCTCGGTGACGTAAACCGGGATAAAATTCTTTCCGTTATGAACGTTAAACGTAAGTCCGATCATCTCAGGCACGATCGTGCTTCGTCTCGACCAAGTCTTGATCGGTTTGTTATCGCCGGCTTTCTTTGCCGCAACGACTTTTTTCATTACGTGATCATCTACGAAAGGACCTTTTTTTAGCGATCTAGCCATTTTTATTTTCCTTTCCTTCTTGAAATTATAAGCTTATCGCTCGCTTTTTTATGGCGAGTTTTATAGCCCTTCGTCGGTTTGCCCCACGGAGTTACCGGATGGCGGCCGGAGTTTTTCTTACCCTCGCCACCGCCGTGTGGGTGATCGACCGGGTTCATTGCAGAACCTCTGGTTTGAGGACGGATACCTCTGTGGCGATTGCGTCCGGCTTTACCGATGACGACGTTTGCCCACTCTTCGTTACCCACTACGCCGATACTAGCCATGCACTCTGCGAGCACTCTTCTCATCTCGCCGCTAGGCAGACGTAAAATGACGTATTTTTCCTCTTTACCCATTAGCTGAGCATAGCCTCCGGCGCTACGCGCCATTTGAGCGCCTTTGCCCGGTTTTAACTCGATATTATGCAGGATAGTTCCCACAGGGATATTTTTCATCTTCATCGCATTGCCCGGTTTAATATCTAATCCGCCCTCGGCAGCGGCTACCACGTCGCCCACTTTAAGATCGTTAGGCTTGATAATGTAGCGCTTCTCGCCGTCTGCGTATGAGATCAATGCGATACGGCAGTTGCGATTCGGATCGTATTCGATCGCCTCGACCTTGCCGGCAACGCCGAATTTATTTCGCTTAAAATCGATAATTCTATAAAGTTTAGCGGCTCCAGCTTGTTTATGGCGGCTAGTAATGCGGCCGTTATTGTTCCTTCCGGCTGCGGCAGGAATTTTAACAAGCAAGCCTCTAACGCTAGCTTTTGCAGTGATATCCTCGCTGCTAAGCCCGGTCATAAATCTTCTACTTGGAGTATACGGTTTATAAGTTTTAATCGCCATTTTACGCCTCCACGCTTTCTAGGCTTGCGCCCTCAGGTAGCTTGACGTAGAATTTTTTCACATCGTTTCTAGCGCCCATTTTACCTCTAAATCTTTTTACCTTGCCGTCCTGTCTTAAAGAATTTATCTTTAGCGGAGTGATCCCGAAATAGTTCTTCAAAACGCTCTTTAGTCCGTTTTTCGTAACCGACGGGCTAGTTTGGATAACGACCACGCCGTTTTCTTGAAGACCGAGAGACTTTTCCGTATAAAGGATCGTTTTGATATCTGTTATATCTGCCATTTTAGTCCTCTTTCACTATTGATTCAAATGCCGCTTTTTCGAATACGACCGAGCCGTAAACTGCGATTAGGTAAGCATTGACCTCGCTTGCATCGACGACATAGCAATTCTTAAGATTTCTATAAGCCAAAAGAGTTTGTGCGTCTAGCTCGTTTTTAACGATCAACGCATCTCTAGCGCCTAGTTTCTTAATAAAATTTGCCGCGTCTTTAGTCTTGCCGCTTTTTAGCTCCAAATCGTCGAATATAAAAATTTTACCCTCGTTTGCTTTCTCATTAATAGCAAATTCCAGCGCAAGTCGTTTTTGCTTTTTATTGACCTTCTGCTCGTAATTTCGCTCGTTAGTCGGACCGAATGCGGCCGCGCCGCCTACCCAGACGTTAGTTCTAGTTGAGCCCGCGCGTGCGCCGCCGCGACCCTTTTGTCGCCACGGTTTTTTACCGCCGCCGCTAACCTCGGCGCGAGTTTTAGCGTTAGCCGTATTTGCACGAAGCGAAGCAAGGTAAGATTTGACGTACAAATATAGATTGTGCGAATTGACTTCCGAAAATTTCGCAGGAATTTCAATTTCGCTTGCTTTTTCTAGTTTTTCGTTAAGCACGCTTACTTTACTCATTTTACTATCCTTATTCTGCCCATTGCACCGTTAAATCCAGGAACCGAGCCCTTAAGCACTAAAATTTTATTCTCGGCATCAAAGCTTACGACTTCGTTTTTAGCAGTGATCGTTTCGTTTCCAGTGTGTCCCGCCATCCTCATACCAGGCTGAACGCGACCGGGCCACTCGCAGTTGCCAATAGAACCAGGCCTTCGGTGGAAGCGGCTACCGTGCGCTGCAGGACCGCCCGCAAAGCCATGGCGCTTAATAACGCCCTGATAGCCCTTGCCCTTGGATCTGAAGCTTACTTTTACGATCTTTGCTCCGCTCAAAACATCTAAATTTTGATCGCCAAGCTCGGCATTTTCTAAGCCTAGAGTCGCAAATTTATTAAATTCCTTGCTTAGGCTATATTTCTTTTGAATTCCGGCGATAGCTTTGTTATACGCTTTTCCGTCTGCGTAGGCTACGATAGCTTTTTTCTCATCGCAAACTTCGCAAATTTTGGTATTGATAAGTCGCAAAAGAGTCACGGGCGTGCTGCTCGTGTCGATCGTCCTACTCATACCTATTTTTTCTACAATATATTCCATTGTTTTACCCCTTATTTGCCCATCGCGTGAACTTCGACGTTGACTTCCGGAGCCAAATCAAGCTTAGTTAGCGAATCAACCGTATCTGGCGTAGCCGCTACGATGTCTAGCATACGAGCGTGAATTTTCATCTCAAACTGCTCTCTGGAGTCTTTATTTACGTGCGGAGATCTTAAAACGGTGTAGCGCTTAATCTTCGTAGGCATCGGCACGGGACCTCTGACGTCCGCACCTGTTCTTTTTACGGCTTCAACGATAGCCGAAACTGTGCGATCTAAAACTCGATGGTCATAAGCCTTGAGTTTTAACCTAATTTTTTGCATCACTTTTCCTTAATAAAGAACTTGTCGCAACGCGCGACCTTTTGTTTCAAACAAAAGACGCACATTATATAAAAGCGCTCCCTTTTTGTCAAGAAAATAGCCAAATTTTATGGAAATATTTCCTTTTAATAAGGAAAAATATATAGAATTTCGAAAATTTTTAGGGTGCTGGAAATTTTCAATACAAAAATTTTAGATAAATTTGAAATAGATATAAAAATTTCATAGGATTTTTCAGATTTATTTCCTTTTAATAAGGAAAATTTTAAAATACTCGCCATGAATGATCTAAAATTTTTTTACGAAAATCCACCGGAATTTGCGGGCTTTATCCCGCGCAAAAGAGGTATAAACTCTCCCAAAACCATAATCTACGGAGTGCTAAATTCCGGCAAAAGCGCCGTGCTGAAAAATGAAATTTCGGAACTTAAAAAAGATGAAATTTTGTATCTAAATTTAACCGATCTACGCCTTGAGGATATGGTAGCGGGCGGCACGATCGCTGCGGTTAAAAATAGCGCGGACAATACAAACGGCAGCGAAGTAAATGAGAATGAAATAAGCGGAGAAACTACGCTCGATGCAGATATTTCGGATATAGATAAAATTTACTGCGCCGCCATAAAAAATACAGATACAAAAAATGAAAGCGCAAACGGCTTAAACAACGCAAAAAATGCGGAGTCGGGTGGCATAAAAAACAGGAGCGAGAATTTCTTCCGCAAGATCAAAGAATTTTTAGCCACCAACGAGCAAATTTCATCGCTTTTTCTGGATAATTTCAGTAGTGCCGATTTTGAAATTTCATCGCTTCAAAGCTTCGCCGAGGGGCTAAATTTAAAGCGCTTTATAATTTCTACTCGCGATAGAGAGTTGGCCCTGCCGGGCTTTGAGCGGCTTGAGCTTTTGCCGCTTTCATTTGAAGAATTTATCGCCTTCGACAAGCGCCACAACGAGATAAACTCTATGATTTCGGCGTTTTTAGCCCAAGGCGGCGGCGCAAAAAACCCCTTCATAACCCCCGCTGAAATTTTAGAATTCGAGCAGAGGCTGCTTGCGGCAAACTTTAGCCGCACGGAGATTTTAATCCTCAAAGAGTGCCTAAGCTTCGTCCACGCCGCATTTAGCGCAAATAAAATTTACACCGCGCTAAAGCCGCGCATCAAGATCTCCAAAGACGCCGTATACGGCACCATCGCTAAACTTGAGCGGGAAAATTTCATCAGATTTTTAAGCAAAGCTGGCGAGCCCGCGCGCGCAAAAAAACTATATTTTTCGCATTTTAATATGCGCGAAATTTTAACAAGCAAAAAGGACTTCTCGAAAAAATTTGCCAACGTCCTTTTTTGCGAGCTTTTAGGACTAAATACGCCGATTTTTTACACAAAAGAGCTGGATTTTTACCTGCCTGCTCTAAAGATGGGGGTTCTCGTCATTCCTTTCAGCGACGCAGACATTATCTTTTTAAAATTCCGCAAAATTTTAAGCGCGCTCAAGAAGCTCGGTATCACGAGCTTAAAAGTTGTGTCTATGGCAAACTCCGGTAGGCTCGAGATTGAGGGTATCCGCTGCGATGTAGTGCCGTTTTATGAATTCGCGCTTAGCTTCTGATTATTGACATCTCATATCATAAAAATATAAATTTTATGATATAATTTTGGCAAACCCATATCAATTACATAAGGGAAAGCCAATGATCAAATTAAAAGACAAACTCATTTATGAAACGCTAAAACTAGTCGAATCGCAAGGTGAGGATGGGCTTTTATGCCGTAACAAGCAAAGTGATGCGGAGTTTATGAGGCCCGTGAACGAGTTTGCGGCTGCGAGCGGACGCAACTACACCTCAATCAAATCGACTCTCGACATCATCCATAAAAACTGGGGCTATCTGGAGCGAGAGAGCATCAAAGATACGAGCTTTGATGCGGGCAAGGCGTCGAAGATTTTCATCTACCGTCTATGCGAGTCAGGGCGAAGCTTTATCGAAAAATACGAAAAAGCGCTCGTCCAAAACGCCGACAAATAGTTCAAAATTAAAAATTTTAAGCGCCAATTAGATAGAATTCTTTAATTTCACGTGGCGCGACAAAATTTCGTTTTTATGCGACTAGCCTTAAAAAGGAGATGAAAATGCTGGATTTTATAGTAAAAATGTTCGCATGGAAAGCTGAGTGGGATGTAAAAAAGGAATATGACAAAGAATTTGGTGATCTATCCTCCATGCGCTCAATCCTGCGCCTTATAATACTTCTTATCATACTTGGGATTTTGATTAAATTTCAGTTGAGCGCATGAAAGATACATTTTTAGATATTGCGCTCGTTTTATTTGGCATCGTCATGCTTGTCGCGATACGACAAAAATCTTTATTAAAATTTACAATCTTCGTCGTGATTTTAGCGCTCGCCAGAGAGTTAATCATCAGGCTTTATGCCTAGCTTTGGCGAAACCGATGCGGATGGAATTTAAAATTTAAACGACAAAATGACGGCGCGGCGGAATTCGGCGGGCGCAAATTTAAATTTCGCCACAACCACACTGTGCTTTTATCGTCGTTAGTAAATTCTACCGCGCTTCAAGAATTGTTGTATCGATAAATCTAGCTTTTATCGTCAATGACAGAATTTTACCCGTAGCGAGGATTTGCGCTTGATGCCGCGCTTTTTGTGATTAGTGGCAGAATTTCGCTCGTGCAAATGCGACGGAATTTCTCGCGTGCGAACACGATGGAATTTTTGCGGCGGTAGCAAAATTTATAAACCAAACGAGCAGGCTACAGCGTAAATTTATAATGCTAAATTCTACGAAAGCCCAAATTAATGCGATACAAATGTGAAATTCAAGCAAAAATTTTAAATTTCGTAGCAAAATTCCGCACGCCTAAATCTTAAAATTTTATTTCATAAAATTCCGAGATTTAGGAATTAAATTTTGCAGTGAAGCGACAAATTTTACCTCAAAATTAAAATTATCACACAAACCATGCCCTGTAAATTTTAAAATTTCATCATCATAAAATTTTAAAATTCCAATGCCATATTGTGAATTTATTATTTTATAAAACGGAGCGAAAAGCGAAATTTTATATAAATTACACTCGAAAATTTCACGAATTCTCGCGCAAACCGGCTCGAAATTCCGCCCTGCCTACTCCACGTATCCGATAAATTCGCCATCGAAAGTATGCCTAACGTCGCCGCGAAAGTAAATTTTACCTCCATCTCCTAAGCGCAAATTTAGCATTTCGCCGCTTGCAGGTATCACGCGGATATCGGGAGCTAGCCCCATATTTTCGACGCCTGCGATGAAGCATGCTGCCATCCCCGTACCGCATGCGAGAGTTTCTGCCTCTACGCCACGCTCAAAGGTGCGCACCTTCAAAATTTTGCTTGCGAGGCGGCTTTGAACTAACGCATAATTAACGTTAGCGTTATACTTTTCACGCAGGTCGCGGGCCAGCGCGGCGTCGAACTCATTTAAATCGCTAACAAAAGTTACTAAGTGCGGCACTCCTGTGTTATAAAAATACCACGTTAGCCCTGCCTCCTCAAAGCTTTCGCCCAGGCGCTTAGGATGAGTTAACATTACCTCGACGTTAGCTACTAACGCGTGAGCATTAGGACGCAGATTGAAAATCTCGCCAAAGCTTACATTGCGTAGCTCGCCTCGCATGCTCTCGCTCAAATTTCCGCCGAAAATACCGAAAATTTCACCGCTAATTACGCCTGCGCCGCTTAGGAATTTCATACTTTGCGCGGCCAAAAAATTTTCATACGCATACATGCATACCGCTCGCGAGCCGTTGCCGCACATATCGGCGCTACTGCCGTCGCTATTATAAAATTCCCACTCAAAGTTTATCCCCTCGATACCGTTAAACTTCGGTAGCACGACGATGAGCCCGTCAGCGCCTACTCCATCGCGCCTATCACATAGCTCACGCGCTAACTTGGATCTATCCGCCTTAACCGAATCCGTAAAAATCACGAAATCATTGCCGCTCGCATTATATTTTGAAATTTTCATCATTTACCTCGCAAATTTTTAAAATTACTAACGCTCACTAGCGATTTATTAAAATTTTACTTCTATCTAAATTTAAGCGCATCGCTTATTCCTAGGCTTTACTAAGACTCAATTTACTAACGTATCTTCTTTCGTGAGCCCATTTTGTTATGCGTTTTCGCGCTTGATGTTAGAGCCTCTCATCTCATAGTCTCTAAATGCTCGCAAGCATCAAATCTTCCGAGCTTGCAAGCTTTTTCATAGAGCTTGCGCGCCTTCTTTTTATCTTTCGTCACGCCCCAGCCTTTTTCGTATTGATACGCTAAATTTGAGCAAGCTAGCGGCTCGCCACCATTCTCGCACGCCTCGCTAAAATACTTCGCGGCAAGCGCGTGATCCTTTTGCCCGCCGTCGCCTTTGAAATACGTAACGCCCAAATTTACGCACGAATCCACGTGTCCTTGCTCGCAAGCCCTCGTAAAAAATGTCCTGGCCCTGTCCGCGTCTTTTTTCACGCCTTCGCCCAGAGCGTAGCTAAGCCCTAGGTTATGGCACGCCTCTACTTGCCCCATCTTGCAAGCCTTAATCAAAAGCTCAATCGCCTTTTTCGTGTCGGGATAGACGCCGAGGCCCTTTTTATAGTTGTATGCGAGGCTCGCGCACCCCTCGCTGCTGTTTTTCTTGCAGGCGTCGCTAAAAAGCTCATTCGCCCTCTTGCGATCCTGCGCCACCCCCTGCCCGTCGTTGTAGAGCAGCCCTAAATAGACGCAGCCTTTCTGCTCGCCGAGCTTGCACGCCCTGTCGTAATAACGCGCGGCCTGCCTGAAGCTTCTATTTGAGTCGTATGCGTAGCCTAAATTTGCGCAATCTAGCGCATTTTCCTCGCCGCCTGCGTCGCAGTTGCGCTGCAGCTCATTTATCACGCGGCTTAGTTTTTTACAATCCATCTCGCTTCCCGCGGCGCAACCTTTTCTTAGATCGTCGATCTCCGCCGAAGCGCCCGTCGCAAACAGCGCGGAGAGCAAAACCGCTCGCGCCGTAAATTTCAACTGCTCTTTAAGCGGCGCGCTTTTAAATTTTTGAAATTTAGCGCCCTTTTGGGCACAGCTACCGATCCTCATCGCCTTCTCCTTTATTTTCAACTCATCTCAATTCGCGTATAAATTTTTACGAGCTCTCGCGCAAAGGGCTAAATTTTATCTTTTAGCTCTTTTAAAAATCTCTCCACCGCGGCCTTAAGCGCGGCAAGATCGCCACTATTGTCTATCACAAAGTCCGCCATGTCGCGCTTTTGCTCTATGTCCGTTTGCAGTTCCACGCGGTGCTTTGCGGCGACATGATCCAGCCCGTTTCGCTTCATCACGCGCGCTATCAGCGTATCTTTAGGCGCATAAACAACCGCTACTTTATCAAAAAACTCATACCTCTTGCCCTCAAAAAACAGCGGAATATCGACGAAAAAAAGCTTTCCTTTCGCCTCCAAAGCCTGCGCCTGCGATAAAATTTCGGCCGTTATCTTTGGATGCAGTAGCGCTTCTAGCTTTGCAAGCTCCACAGGGTTTTTAAACACCAGCTTGCCTAGCTTTTTGCGATCTACTGAAACGCAAGGGGCGGATAAAATTTCCCCATCACCGCTAGCGTCAAATTCCGCATGTAAACTCAAATTTTTAGCTTTCACGTCTTTTTGCACGACGTATTGCGCGCCGAAAATTTCAGCCACTTGCGCGGCGCAGCGATCCAAAACGTCATGCGAAATCTTATCGGCATCGATAATCTCAAATCCGCGATCACGAAGCAGCTCGCAAACCGCGCTCTTGCCGCTTCCGATGCTGCCCGTGATGACGATGGAGTGTTTAAATTTCAAGGTGAGCCTTTATAGCGTTTTTATTCGATTTTAGCTAAAATCTGCGAAATTATACCATCTTGGAGGATAAAATTTGATAAGCTACAAAGACGCTGGCGTCGATATAGACGCGGGAAATGACTTCGTAAACGCGATAAAACCATTCGTCAAAGCGACGCAAACTCCGCACGTTTTGGGCGGTATCGGCTCGTTTAGCGGCGCGGTGAGGCTACCTGCAGGCTACAAAAAGCCCGCGATCCTAGGCGCCACCGACGGCGTGGGCACAAAGCTGCGACTCGCGATCGACGCGCGCAAATTTGAGGGCGTGGGGCAGGACCTCGTCGCGATGTGCGTAAATGATCTCATCTGCAACTTCGCCGAGCCGCTATTTTTCCTCGACTATTACGCGACGGCGAAACTCGAGATCAGCGATGCCAAAGAGGTCGTAAAAAGCATCGCCGAGGGCTGCAAGCTCGCCCGCTGTGCACTGATCGGCGGCGAGACGGCGGAGATGCCCTCGATGTATGAGAAAGGCGACTTCGACCTTGCAGGCTTTGCCGTGGGCATCGCCGAGGAGGACAAGATCGACCGCTCAAAATTCGTCCGCGAGGGCGATGTGCTCATCGCGCTTCCTAGCAGCGGTCTGCACTCAAACGGCTTCTCGCTTGCGCGAAAAGTAGTTGCCGAGCTGGGGCTAAAATTTGACGACAAGGTAGGCAATCGCGCGCTAATCGACGTGCTTTTGGAGCCGACTAGGATTTACGTCGCCGACTTTTTAAATTTAAAAGATAAAATCCACGCGCTTGCGCATATCACGGGCGGCGGCATCGTGGAAAATCTGCCGCGCGTGTTTCCTGTGGGGCTGGGCGCGAAGATCGAGCGCGCTGCGATACGCACGCCTGAGATCTTTAAAATCATCGCGCAAAAAGTAGAATCCGCCGAAATGATGAGGACGTTTAATATGGGCGTTGGCATGATCGTAGTAGCGCCGAAACAAAATGCGGACTTTGTGCTCGCTAACACTGACGGCTACGTCATCGGCGAGGTCGTAAAAGGCGGGGGCGCACAGCTCGTGTAAATTTGAAGCGGTAAAATTTGCCGCTTTTTGCCAAAGCGGTATATACTTGCATGGGATGGATGCAAAATCTTGTGCTCTTACTAATTACAAAACTCGATCACAAAGACGCGATCAAATTTTACGGACATGCTCTTTGGCGAAATAAAATTTATGAGCCCCCGCGCATGGGCCGCAAAATTTTTGAGGCGACGATAGCGCGCGGCATCTATGGCACAGGCCGATAAAATTTGAAAAGGAAAGAAAATGTTTGAACTAAATAACGAGCAAAGGGCGTGCTTCGGGCTTGATCCCGTGCAGAAGAGCTGGGAGCGAGTAGAGTTTGCAGGGGATAAATTTGGACCCGCTAGCGTGCTGTATTTCGAGGGCGACGTCATCAAAAGCACGTGGTCTCCACGGACGAGCACTACTGGGAAAACGGCTACGACGAGGCGACTAAGGGGCGCGAGATGCTGCTACCTAAAACCGCAAAAGGCAAAGAGACGAAGCTAACGCCCGCGAATTTTGAAAAGCGAACGCCGCGCAGTATCTATCTGCACGCGGATAGATACTGCCTGCGCATCGCTAGCTACGCCTCGCAGACCACGTTTTACGACAGCGTGTGGGAGAGCGGATACGGGCGGGAGATGGATTTTAGAGACGAGATAGAGCGCTTTATCGCGGAGTCAGGCTCGGATCACGCGCGTAAGATCGAGGAGTTTAAGCGCGCGGGGCGCAAAAACGTCAAATTTAAAAGCGGAGATTTTTTTCGTTTTAAGCTCGATCGCGACCGCTACGGCTTTGGTAGGGTGATCTTAGACGGTCATAAACTACGAAAAAGCGGCCTTTTGCCCGAGGAGCATACGATGCTAAATTTCATAGGAAGACCCGTTTTTATCGAGCTTTTCGCGTATGCGTCGCAGGGTTAGGCAAGTGTAGGCGAGCTGATGTCGCACCCTAGGCTGCCCATGGACGCGATGTTTGACAATGCACTTTTTTACGGCGAATTTGAAATTTTCGCGCACGAGAAGGTCGATGCGGCGGGGCTTGATTTTCCGATGAGTTTTCACGCAAGCCCCGCGCAGACGTATTTGCAGTGGGGGTTTATCGAGATAAGATCGGATGAGCGAAGCGTGATAAAAGCAGCCTCACGCGAGCTAAACGAGCTGATACAAGGAAAAAATTTAAAATTTAACTCGATTGGTTTTAGCCCGCGCTACGCGCAGTTTGAAATCGCGGAAATTTTGCGCGGCGAGGAGCTGGGCTATCTGCAAAGCGACCCAAGAAACCCGGGAATCCGCTGGGCGAGGGAGGAGCTGATGCGTATTTTCGGGCTTGATCCGACTAAAAGCTACTTGCAAAACGCTCGCAGGCTTGGCATCGAGACGGTCTTGGAGCCGTAATTTAAAGCGATAGTTTCAGCGAGAATATCTTATAAAACGGCGGCAGCACAGTGTCATAGGTAGTTTTTGACATCGGGTACAAAAGCTCGTCGCAATTCAGCAAGGAATACGCGAGGAAGTTTAGCATGTCGCCCAAAGCTCACGCGCAGACGCTTCACGGCCAAATTGAAGTAGACGTATATAGCGATTTGCGATGCGACGGCATAAAATTTATAAATCCGTTGAAAGCGATATTTAACGCCGCTCATAAGAATGGTTTAAAATTATACGTATGATATGGATCTGATTAAATTTGTGGTTGGCAAAAAATTTTAAGATAATGAACATTAATGCCGGACGAAATCAATAAATAGCACAAAAACTATTGACAGCAACGGTTCCATTTGATACACTCACACAAATTTTATGGCAGCAAAATCAGGCATTACAAATCAGATGAAAATGGTGTACCAAGGTCGCTCAAATGCATATAAATCGAAAGCGTAAATAAAATCTATAAAATAACGCTTTTAAAGTATAATTTTAAATTACTAAACAAGGAGGAAAGACGCACAATGGATAATAAAATAGATGAATTCGAGAGAATGATAAGAGTCGGTATAGCGTATGATTTTGATGGAACATTGGCAAGAGGCAATATACAAGAAAATTCTTTTATACCGACAACGTTAGGCATTGAAAAGGACGCCTTTTGGGCTAACGTAAAAGAATTATCTGAAGAAAACAATATGGACGAGATACTCTCTTATATGTACTTGATTATCAAAAAAGCAGACGTAGCCGATGCAAAAATTACAAAAGAAGAGCTTAATAAACACGGCAAAACCGTAAAATATTTCAGCGGCGTAAAAGAGTTTTTTGGAAGAATTAACGAATACGCAAAACAAAAAGGAATTTTGCTTGAGCACTACATAATATCGTCCGGCACCAAGGAAATGATAGATGGCACGACGATAGCGCATGAATTTAAAAATATTTACGCATCTTCTTTTATGTATGACAATTATGGTAGGCCCATTTGGCCCGCCTTAGCAATTAACTATACAACAAAAACGCAATATTTATACAGAATAAGCAAAGGAATTTTTAATTCTTGGGATAATAAACTAATCAACAAGTATGTACCGGAGCAAGAAAGACATATTTTATTCGAGAATATGATATACATAGGCGACGGTGAAACGGATGTCCCCGCCATGAAGTTATTAAAAACCAAGGGTGGAGTATCGATAGCCGTTTATGGGGATAATAAGGACACCGCTAAAAAACTTTTAGAACAAGATAGAGTCAACTTTATCGCTGCAGCCGACTATACTGAAGGCTCAGAAATAGATACTATCTTAAAATCTACTCTAGATAGAATTAGCTTGAATTTAAAAAATGGAAAATTGCAAATGTATAATGAAAAGGATGAAGCAGGGATAAATACAAAAAAATCTAACGATCAAAAAAAGGATAAAAAATATTATTTAGATGTACTTAAAACAACCGGCTTCAAATTAGATCGCGACGGAAAAATAAATAAAATATATTTAAAGAAAGATCCATGGGATGACCATGGCTATCAAACCTCATTTTACATATGGAATAACGGAAAATATATTGGAGTGGTTAAAATAGCCAAACTAGCCCAAAACAAAGATAAACATACTGCAGATTTATTAGAGAATAAATTTGATAAACTACCAGACAATTTTTTCTCTGTAATACACTTCAAAAAGGACGAAATTGACGAAAACACAAAAGAGGCATTAAAATTTTTATTAAACGATATTACCGATATAAAAATATATGATAATTATGAAGTTGTAAAGAATTCTCTAAAAAGAACTAACTGAAGGATTTATGAACACAAAAAACTCGGGAATTTTATAGAATAAACGATAGATGGGCACTACAAAATAAACAACTACCATAAAAATACAGAAAATCTGTAAATTTATAAAATTAGGCTTTTAAAAATTTTACTTTAAAAGCCTAAATTCTAATTTATTTCACCAGCTCGTAATTATACTCTTTCGTGCCGTCGAGTAGATTTGTGACGTTGTAGCCTCGCTCGTTTAGGGCTTTGGCGAGCTTGGCGCTACGGTTGCCGCTGTAGCAGTGCGTGATTATCTTTTTGTCTTTATTGGCCTCAAGCACGTCTTTGTAGTTTTCTAAAGGCTCGCCGTATGGGATATTTATCGCACCTTTCATATGCCCCGCGTCGTAGTCCTGCTTCTGCCTAGCGTCGATGATCAGCACGTTCGGATTATTCGCTATTTTCAAAAACCCCTCTGCGTTTATGCTGCCGACCTTATACAGCTCGTAGTCGTACTGCTTCACGCCGGGCGCGTTCATAAGCATGCTAAAGCCCTTTTGTTTAAGCAGATCAAGCGCCTTGCCGCTGCGGTTGCCCGTATTGCAATAAAGCACGACGTTTTTATCCTTATAGGCGTTTATTTCGTCCAGTCTGCTTTCCAACTCTCCAAGCGGGATGTTGATCGCGTGCTTCACGTGGCCTGCAGCGTACTCATCTGCAGTCCTAACGTCAATGACTAGATAATTTTCTTTTGCTCTATTGTCCTCCTCTATCGCTGATAGTGCCGCGCCGCTTATGGCGTAGCCGTTAGGTTGCTGCGTCTCGGCGCCGCAAGTCGCAAAAGATCCCAATGCCGCCAGCAAAACCGCGCTTTTTAAAATTTTGTGAGAAATAAATTTCATGTTTTTCCTTTGAATTTTAGCTTTTAAAGCGGGAGATTATATCAAAAAATTTAGCTAAATAGTGTGAATTTGTGCGAGGCGTGTTAGATTATTCTAGCGTAAGATTTCTTATGTGAAAACGCGATAAAGACTCAAATGAAAAGCTTTTTCCAAAATATCTTAAGGCTCATAGACAAAAATACTTTGCGTAAATTTATCTTTTAGAAACAGGGCGATAAATCCAAAACTCGCATTTACCCGATTGTACCGCCAAATCGCAAATACCGCTCGGAATACTTAAATTTTATCTCGGCGAGCATTTAAATTTAGGTTGTATTAAAGGCGTATCGATAAGATAAATTTTAGGCTTTTGCTAATTTTCATTATTTTTCAAGTATAAGTAAGATATAATCCCAAACTTTTCGGGGCGCCGTTGCGGCTCTTAAAGGAATTAAGGATGGTGTCAAGAGAGAGACTTGAACTCTCGACCTCCGGCTTATGAGACCAGCGC
>ERZ773003.65-NODE-65-length-85598-cov-7.630046_pt1 | contig 85598 bp, 102 predicted proteins | sample MGYA00580668_ERZ773003 | MGnify/ENA primary metagenome ERZ773003 (study PRJEB29015, sample SAMEA2738002) | human oral metagenome | biome: human oral; feature: human-associated habitat; material: dental | place: China | collected 2126 ...
ACTGACGATCTTCGCCGTGACAGGGCGACATGTTAACCGCTACACCACGGGGCCGTATCCAAAGTACTTGCTTAGTATATCTGTTATCAGAGTTTTTGTCAACACTATATGTATAAATTCTTGATGAAGTTTTTTTCATCTCCCAAAGTAGTGCTCTCCCTATGTCCAGGTTCTACTAATAATGCATCATCAAGCTCCAGTATTTTACATAAGCTTTTACGTAAATCTTCAGCATTGCCATTATAGTTATCACTATTGCCCACATTTTGTTTAAAAATAGTGTCACCTGTATATAGATGACCTTCTATTTCAAAACATACTGAACCTGCACTATGACCCGGTGTATGATACACCCGTATATGAAATGGTCCAATGTTTAGTATACCTTCTTGCAAAGGAATACATTGGGTGAACATTTTTTTCTTGTATACACTTGGTCGACGACGAATCAATTGCAATAATTCATGATCTCCATCATGTAGATATGCAGGTATATTATAATGTCCACAAATATCATCAAGAGCCGACACATGGTCACAATGACCATGTGTTAATAAAACCGCAATTGGTTTAGAATCTCCTACCATCTCAATTATATGTTTACTATGAAATCCAGGGTCAATTATGAGAGATTGATTGTCTTTTTTTAATACATAACAATTTGCCTTATACAAGCCTAATGGGCGTTTTATTATTTCCATTATACAATCCCTCCCTCATTACTAATGCAGTATACAATATAAACCTCTATAAAATTCTATATCGTTTTGTAGTATCTTTTTTAATAAAATACCCTTCCCAGAACTGTGGATGAAGCATAACTAGAATCGTAAATAATTCCAAACGACCTAATAGCATATCTACAATAGCCACACCTTTTGCACCTAATGGTAATAATGCAAAGGAATCAGTTGGTCCATAACCGCCAAAGGCTAAACCTACATTACTTTGGAATGCAGTGACTATTTGAAGTGCATCACCTGTAGATAAACCAAAACATGTCATAAGAAATACGGATATAACATAAATCATTAAATATAGAAATATAAATTGTTGCGTCATACGCACCCATTTATCTGGTAATGGCTTTCCATTGATTCGTACAACTTGAACCATATCTGGATGTATGGCTTTTCTTAAGTAAATGATACTACTCTTAATTAATATAATGAGACGAATAATCTTAACGCCACCAGTCGTAGATCCACTACAACCTCCAAAAAAACTAGATATAAACAACATCATTTGAGCCGCAGCAGGCCATAAATCGTAATCAGATACGGCAAAACCACTGCCCGTTTGTATTGATACTAAGGTAAAGGCTGAATCTTGAAAAGCTTGTCCTATATCCATAGAATTAGATTGAAAATATAAGGATATAAAGGTAATAAGAATACCAATAACTAATACAAGCCAATACATACGCGTCTCAAAATCAGAGAATAACGCTGAGAATCCCTTTTGAATTACATTATAATATACGGCAAAGTTGCCACCTGCAATGACCATAAACAAAATAAATACAACACATATATATGTATTTTGACTATATAAAAAAGTACCTGCAGTAGTCGGCGTCAATCCACCAGTAGCAATAATAGAAAATGCATAATTCAATGCATCAAAAGGATCAATACCACCTAAGCAGAGCATGATAAAACAGATGATTGTAAATATTACGTACAATGTCCATAATTTCGATGCTATAGATTGAATCCGTGGTAACACTACACCTGGTTTTGGCACAGATGCTTCAGCATTAAAAAAATGTGCAGCATCAGCACCAAGATTACGCAAGAATGATAGAATCAACACAATGATTCCCATACCGCCAATCCAATGCATTAATCCGCGCCACAGTATGAAAGACTTTGGTATGCTATCAACATCAGAAATAACTGTAGCACCAGTAGCGGTAATACCTGACATAGATTCAAACAGCGCGTCCATCGGATTAACTAATACACTAGATATAATAAAGGGAATAGCCCCCAATAACACTGTTAATATCCATGTTGAGCTAACCACTAGGAAGCCATCTCTCAAGCTAAAGGTTTTACTCTTATTTCCACCAAGTACTAGTAGACCACCGAGCAGTATGGATAATATAGCCGTAATACAAAAGGACCAATATGCAGTTTCAAATAGAATACTATATATAAATGGTATAACAAGAAAAGCTCCAAAAATATAGAGTAATTTGCCTACCAAGGACATGACAATCTGTATACGCATATAACCCCTACGTTAAATAATTCAATAATTTAGTAACAGATTCAGGCAATGAGAATAGTACAATATGATCCCCCACTAACAGCTCTGTATTACCCCGTGGAACAATCGCTTCATCACCGCGGAGTATAACACCAACTAAGGCTTTACCAGGTAGACGAATATCTTTAAGCTGTTTACCAGCTACTGGAGATTGTTCTGTAATAAGAATCTCTATAGATTCAGCCTTGCCACCTTCAAAAGTAGATATGGAGACAACGCCTTCTCCACTTCGAACAAATCGTAGTATTTGTCCTGCAGTCATTAGACGTGGTGAAAATACAATATCTATACCAACTTGTTCCATGAGCATAATATATTCAGGACGTCCCACACGAACAACGGTTTTAGGTATGCCCATATGTTTCCCTACTAAAGCAACTAAAAGATTTAATTTATCATCATCTGTTAAAACAATAATAACATCATTATCGGCTACTTCTTCGGCTTCTAATAAATCAAAATCCGTACCATCCCCATTGATGACAATGGCTTTATCCACTTGTGCAGCCAAGGCTTCACAACGTTCAATATCCTTCTCAATAACCTTAACAGTAAATCCTGCTTTTTCCAATAAGATAGCTAGATTACGACCTAATAAACCAGCGCCTACGATAACAGCCCGTTTATGGAAGGTTGCATGATTAGAAAACCATTCTTGTTCTACTTCATTAATACCATCTTTTAAACCTAAAAAGAAAACACTGTCATTAGGTAATAGTATGCTTTCACCATGAGGTATAATCATTTCACCTAATCGTAAAATGCCAACCAATAACACACCTTCTGGAAAAGTTAACTCTTTTAAAGGTTTATTTACAAGCGGGAATGTACTATTAATTTTAAATTCCATTAAACGTACAGCACCTTGACCAAATTCTTCTACGTCCAAAGCGGATGGTGTTTCAATAATATGAAGTAATTCTTGCGCAGTAACCATTTCTGGATTAATGAATAAATCAACACCTAATCGTTCTTTCATATGATCGTCCATATGATCAACGATATTTGTATCCCTTACACGTGCTACAGTAGATGGAACACCTGCTATTTTAGCTACCGCACAAGATAACATATTAACTTCATCTGAATCAGTAACTGAGATAAACATCCCCACATCAGATAAGTCAATTTCATTCAACAACTGAATGTCGCTACCATTACCGCATACTAAACTAACATCCAATGTATTTTCAAGATTATGGATACGCTCCTGTGAACGGTCTATAAGATATACATCATGATCATCTTGCACCAGTCTTTCACACAAGGAATACCCAACCTTACCAGCACCTACTACAATAATCTTCATAGTTTAGTCCTCTTGCGAATTTGGGGTCCATTGTTTACCAGTTTCTGTCAACGATGTCCAACCATCTTCTTGTACTACAAGGCGGGATTTCATTAAATGACCTAAAGCTCGTTTAAAAGCAGCCTTACTGATATTAAACTTATCCTTAATCAACATAGCTGATGACTCATCACTATAAGGCATTTTACCGCCTCGTTGTAAAAGGTATTCCATAATAATCTGACCATCAGAGATTAACGCTTTTTCTTTAATTGGACGCATTGACACATTAATACGACCATCTTCGCGTTTGAAAGTAACACGAGCCTCTACCATTTCCCCAACATTTAACTTTCTTGTCATTTCTGATCGATGTAAAAAAGCAATCCATCGTTCAGGGGTAATAAAGAAGGCTCCATCACTAGTCAAATTATAAATAGCACCACTTACTTCTTGTCCTACAACAGCATCGGTAGCCGCTTTAGAGGCACGGCGCATTTCATCATCAACGTCCATAGAAACTGCCATACGTCCAGATTTATCGGTATACAGTTTCACCCATACCTTTTCCCCTACTTGAGGTCTACCACGCATTTCAGCATGAGGCATAAAAATTCCCCGCTCTGTGCCCACCTCAACGAAGCACCCAAAATTGGTTACATTGATAATCTCCACATAACCAATTTGACCGACCTTCATAGCAGGTAATCGCATGGAGGCTGTCAAACGGCCCTTAGGATCTCGATATAAAAATACCTCTACCTCATCACCTATGGCAACTGGTGAAGTTTGTTGATCCTTATGGAGCAAAATATCATCATTTGTATTTCCCGTTTGACCATCAAGGAAAGCGCCATGATCACTAGTGCGTAGAACACGCAGTGTAGCAATGATATTTTCCAATAATTCGCTAGCCATAGATTATTCTCCTTCAAAAGGAACACGTTCAGCATCGTTCCATAAGGCTTCTAGTCCATAAAATTCACGAATTTCATCGTTACCAAACACGTGACAAATAATATCACCAAAGTCCAATAATACCCATTCACCTTCGCGATATCCTTCACGATGGAGGACCGTCATACCTTGTTCTGCTGCTATATCCTCAATTTCATCTGCAATACTTTGCGATTGTTTAATATTATTGGCACTTACAACCATAAAATAATCGCCTAACATAGAAACACCTTCCAAATCAAGTATTTCGATATCATGACCTTTCTTATCATAAGCTGCTTGTGCAAGCGCTAAAACATGTTGTTTAATTTCTTCCTTTTGTTTCATTGTATCTCCTATTATTCTTTCTTCTCTGGTTCTAAACCTGGTTCTGATGGTTTTACACGTGTGCTTTGTTCTGATTCTACTGCAACAGGTGCTTTTTTAATTTCAGGTGTAGAAACAAATTGACTTAAATCTTCTGGTGCCAATGTCCCCATTGTAATTCCCACTAAGCGCTGAGCTTCAGTTGGATTTACATGCCAATACACGATATCATTAATTTTTTCTTTTTCACCAGGCAAAATATATAAATGAATATGGTCTTTATCCATTTGACCGATAGAACGCATTAATTTAATAGCATCCCATGTAGATATATTACTATCATAATGGCTCCATAAACGCCATATATGCCAAGCTTTTGTAATAAACCAAGTATCTTGTTCCCGATCAACCCATAATTTCAAGAACCGTTCTTGTCGTTGAACGCGTCCAAAATTATCATTATTTTCATCTGTGTAGCGTAAATATGCTAATGCATTATCACTATCTAGATTCTGATACCCTCTGTGTAAATCTATATCTTTACTACCTGTTTCAGCATCAACATGTTCCATATTCTTTTCTACGTAAAACTGTTGACTGCCTAAAACATCACTTGTTTTTTTAAAAGCTGCCTCATCAACGACAACATAGTAAGGTATGCTGATATGGAATATATCCTCTACAACGGCTTTCGTTAATTCAATGTTACCTTCTGCATACATTTGATTTAACATAGACGCAGATTTTTGATCTCTACTTTCAATTTTACTATTGCTAGGAATACCAATTATATCCATCGTATTGGTATTCATATTAATAGACATAAGGAATAATGAGTCAGCTTGACTCGGATTATTTTTATCTCGCCCTACAATTAATACATACACAGGCTTGTCCAATGCTTTCTGTTCTACATTAACCGTATCAGTATGCTTGGGTTCACTGGATTCTTCAATCTCACTTGCCGTATCAGTTTGTGTTACTCGATGATATACATAGCTGATTCCACTATACATACCCCAACCGATGCCACAAATAACAGTAAGTGCTAACACGAATGCGATAATTAGACGGCCCCATTGAAGCCTATTTTTTTTCATCTGACGTTCTCGACGTCTTCTACGGCGACGAGCTCGCGCCTTTTCAAGTTCATCCATTGTAGGCACCTCCTTTTTTCATATGATGTATAAGATCATTACGACTAACAATAGTAAGAGGATAAATAGTATCACAACTATCAATTAAATGTCGAATTGTCATATCAAATCCACATAATACTCCAGCGTCAAGAGACTGTTCTGCAGCTGCACGAATATCATTTACTCCAGGAAAATTACGGTTAGGCTCAATATAATCGGCTAAAAAAATAACTTTATCCAACTTTGACATGCCCACTTTTCCAGTTGTATGAACACGTATTGCTTCTAATACTTCTCGATTAGTAATACCATAATGAGTATTCGCTAACACCATACCTGCTAAACCATGTAATAAAGCACCGCTATGTAACATATCAACATCACAGGCCAAATCTGCAACTAAATCTTGCATTTCCAATAATGGTAATTCTTTAGCACAGTCATGTAACATCGCTGCTAACCGAGCGTCTTCTACATTAGCCCCATATTTTTTAGCTAAATAAATCGCTGACTCTACAACACCTAAAGTGTGTATAAAACGCTTTTTACTTAATTTATTAGATAAGTCGGTTTCAATTTGTTGTATATCCACCTTTAATTATTCCTTCCGATAAATATCATATTTTTCAATATATTGAACTACACATTTAGGTAACATATATCTGACCGTCAAGCCATGACGCAGTCGGTCTCGTAAATAAGTAGCAGATAATTTCATTTCTGGTACATTCATTAAATGAATTCTATTCTTAGCTTTGGGACCTAATAACTCTAATGTTGTATCAACAACTTGAGATCCATCAGGCCTCATAGCACCAATAAAATGACAATGCTCTAATAATTCATCAATAAATTTCCAATTAGGTAAATCTCGTATTGTATCTGTACCAGCAATAAAGTAAAAAGAAACAGAATCTCCATATATTTTTTTGAAATGATGAATAGTATCAATTGTATAGGAAGGCCCTTCACGACGCATTTCCACATCGGATATTTCAAAATACGGGTTATCTGCTACCGCCGCAGCCGTCATGGCATAACGATGTTTAGCATCAATAACATCATTATGTTTATGAGGAGGTATTCTTGCAGGAACAAATATAACCTTTTCTAAATGAAAGCTTTCCCTTGCTACTTCTGCAATCATTAGATGTCCTAAGTGGATAGGGTTAAAAGTTCCGCCTATAATACCAATCCGCCGTTTCTCTACCATATATAAGTCACACCCTTTATGACTATAATACAAATCAAGATAAATAATGCTAATGCTTTTACATACGATACCCACTCATAACGACCTTTTGAAGTCTGAATATAACGATAATAGGCTCGTATCAAATAATATAAACGCATCACGAACGAATTTGTCCTGTACCAAATACAAAATATTTATAGGATGTTAATGCTTGTAATCCCATTGGTCCACGAGCATGGAGTTTTTGTGTACTAATGCCAATTTCAGCACCAAATCCAAATTCAAAACCATCTGTGAAACGTGTAGACGTGTTATGATATACAGTAGAACAATCGATAAGATTCATAAAATGCTGAGCGGTTTTCATATTATCTGTTACAATCGATTCAGAATGATGTGTCGTATATTGATTAATATGTGAAATAGCCTCATCCACAGATGATACAATAGCTACATTTAAATCAAAATCATTATATTCTGTACTAAATGAGTGCTCATCAACAGCAATCCCCTTAACAATCTGTAATACATCTGGTGTACCGTGAATCGTTACATGATGGGGCTCTAATTTATGGTCTAATGCCAACAGAAACTCATGAGCAATTGATTTATGAACCAATAGAGTCTCCATAGAATTACATACAGAAGGACGTTGTACCTTTGCATTCACAGCAATATCAACAGCCATGTCAATGTTAGCTTCAGCATCAACATAGGTATGACAGACACCGCTTCCCGTCTCTATAACTGGTATCATACTATCACGTACAACCCGTTGTATTAATCCTGCACCACCACGTGGAATCACTACATCTATATAACGGCGTTGTTGTAGCAATACACTTACAGCTTCACGATCTAATACTTCTACTAACTGAATAGCTCCTCTTGGTAAATCATTGGCTTCTAATACATCTTGCATAATAGATACGATGACTCGATTTGTACGGAATGCTTCCCTACCACCGCGCAGAATAGTGGCATTAGCGGTTTTAAAGCATAAGGCGCCAGCATCAACAGTTACATTAGGACGCGCTTCAAAAATGATACCTATAACACCAAATGGTACGGCACGCTTTTCAATGTGAAGTCCGTTAGGCCTATTAATAGTTTCAAGTATGGTTCCTACCGGTGATGGTAATAGACTAACTTGACGAACACCTTCTGCCATTTGATTAATACGCTCTTTAGATAGTAGCAATCTATCCAACATCGTATCAGGCACCACGCCTCTAGCCGAATCCATATCCATGTGATTGGCAGTTAAAATTTGTTCACTATGTTGAACTAACGCATCGGCCATAGCACATAATACCTCATTGATGCGTTTCTCTGGTAATTGCTGTAAAACAATAGATGCTGCTCGTGCAGATTCACCCATTTCTTTAAATATACTTTCATATGAATTCATACTGCACCTCATCAATGAATAATTACTAGATTATTTCTGTGAACAACCTCATCATATGTTGTATCAATTTCTAATACACGAGCTATATCTTGCGTATTGTGACCTCTAATCTTAAGTAAATCCGTAGAACTATAATTCACTAATCCTCTAGCGATTTCTTTTCCCTTAGCAATAATTGACACTGTATCACCAGGTTCAAAAGACCCATCCACTTCAATAATACCAGCTGGTAAAATACTAGCTCCGTGATTTAATACGGCTTTCGTACATCCTTCATCTATAGTAATGCTTCCACTTAAGCGTTTCCCATAAGCTACCCAATGATGCTTTTGAGAAACACCTTGATCATTAGCGACAAATAATGTACCTATATTCTCACCTTTACATACTTTACGTAAAGAATTATCCGATTCACCACTAGCAATAATCATATGTATACCTGAATTAGTCGCCATATGGGCAGCCTTAATTTTTGTATACATTCCACCAGTACCCATACTTGAACCTGCACCGCCAGCGATTTCATAAGTTTCATCGGTAATTACAGAAACTTCGTGGATTAAAGTAGCTGTAGAATCTGTAGCTGGATTAGCCGTATATAAACCATCAATATCAGATAAAATAATAAGCACATCGGCTTCTACAATCCCTGCTACAGTAGCCGATAATGTATCATTATCGCCTATTTTGTATTCTTCAATAGCTACTACATCATTTTCATTAATGATTGGAATGACATGTAATTGTAATAACGCATGTAATGTATTTCGTAGGTTCAAATAGCTATGACGAGAAGTGCTATCCTCCTTTGTCAATAATATTTGAGCAACCGTTCTACCGTACTCTCGAAACATGCGTTCATACATATGAATGAGTACACCTTGTCCTACCGCTGCTGATGCTTGTCGTAACACAAGATCTCTTGGTTTTTCTTTAAATCCTAACGGTGCAAGGCCTGCACCCGTAGCACCCGAGGAAACAAGAATAACCTCTTTCCCTTGGTTAGCAAGATCTGATAATTGACGGACTAAATGTTCTATCCGTTCTAAATTTAAATGACCATTTGGGTAACATAATGTACTGCTCCCCACTTTTACAACAATGCGTTTAGCATTCTTAATGGCATCTCTCATACAATCATCTCCTATAAGGGAAAAAGGTTATAACTATTATTTCGGTAATATAATTTTTGGTTCTTTTTTAGCTTTATAAAGAACACCATTGAATCCAATAACTTGTACTAACTCAGCACCAAGCATATCTGCTAATTCTCGGAAAATCGCTTTATCTTCTGGACTATTATTAAGCAATTTAACCTTAATTAACTCACGTGCCATCAGTGCTGCTCGTGCACTATCAATCACGCTATCCTCAAGACCATTTTTACCAATTTGCACAACAGCTGGCATAGTTGCAGCTAATGAGCGTAAATACCGTTTCTGTTTTCCTGTCATTATAACTCCTAGTCTCTGAATGTGAATCGTTGTTCACCAATAACAACTTCATCGCCTTCTTGACATCCTTTTTCACGTAATTTATTATCCAATTCCATGAAACGCCAAATACGTTGGAATCGGCGTAAGGATTGATCATCGTCAAGATTGGTCATTGCCACAAGTCGTTCGATACGTTTACCCGTAATATAGAAAGCAGCATCATCACCACGTGTAATAACAAATTCCGTATCTGGTTTTGCTTCATACATAACGGTATCATCAGTGGCTTCAACCTCTGGCTCATAATTTTCTACATAATAATACGCTCGTTCCATTAGCTCAGGTAAACCTTCACCACTCAATGCATTGATTAAGAAAACTTCATAACCTTTGTCTTCAAAATAAGATTTTGTATTTGGAATTGTTTCATCATCAAAGACAAGATCTATTTTATTAAGTGCCACAATTTGTTTCTTATTAGCTAATTTTTCTGAGTATTTACGCAACTCGTCATTAATAGCATCAAAATCTACTTTAGGGTCACGACCTTCCATGCCAGATACATCTAGAACGTGAATTAGAATATTCGTGCGTTCTACATGGCGCAAGAAATTATGACCAAGGCCTACACCTTCACTAGCCCCTTCAATAAGACCAGGAATATCAGCTAATACAAAGCTACGATCACCAGGGAGCGTTACAACACCCAATACAGGAGTTAATGTTGTAAAATGATAAGCCGCCACTTCTGGTTGTGCTTTAGATACTTTGCGTAGAATACTTGATTTACCAACGCTTGGATAGCCAAGCAAGCCAACATCAGCCAATACCTTTAGCTCTAGTTGTAACCAGCGTTCTTCCCCTGGTTCCCCTTTTTCAGCAAAGGTAGGTGCACGATTAGAGCTAGATAAAAATCTCGCATTACCGCGTCCACCGCGACCGCCTTTAGCGATGATAAAGGTATCACCATCGTGAACTAAGTCACAGAATACCTTACCTGATTCTTCGTCCTTAACAACGGTGCCTAATGGAACAGGAATAATTAAATCTTCTGCACCGCGACCATGTTTATTGGCGCTTTCACCATTACCCCCCTTTGGCGCTTTAAATTGGCGTTTATACCGAAAATCTACAAGAGTATTAATATTTTTATCTGCTTTTAAAATAACATCTGCTCCTTGACCACCATCGCCACCGCTTGGTCCGCCATTAGGAACATATTTCTCTCGACGGAAACTAGACATACCGTCTCCGCCATCACCCGCTTTTACAAATACACGAGCGCGATCTATAAACATAATTACATCCTTTTCTGCAAAACTATTTTAATAGTTCTATTGCCTTTTGAATTTGAATATCTGACATATCACTAGATGGTGTAGTTCCCTTTGGTAATTCTAGAACTACATCTGGTTGAATACCAATTCCATCAATAACACGATCGTTAGGAGTATGGTATTTAGCTATAGTCACTTTAATACCTTCATCCTCTAGATTTAGATATACACTTTGAACAGTGCCTTTACCATAACTATTAGTGCCAACAATGGTACCTAATTTTCTATCTTGAATAGCGCCAGCAATGATTTCAGATGCACTAGCAGAACCTTTATTAATGAGAACTACCATAGGTAATGCAGGATTTTTTCCATCAGATACATAATTTTTGGTTTTTCCATCTCGTGTTGTGAAAGATACTAATGTACCTTCTGGCATAATAATGCTAGCAATATCTTGCGCACTATTAAGTAATCCACCAGGGTTATCGCGTAAGTCTAGAACTAATGAAGTCATTCCTTCGGATAGAAGCTGCTCATATTGTGTTTTAAAATCACCCGCTGTATGCTCAGCGAATTGACTGATGCGAATATATCCAATGTGGTCTGATAACATCTTACTTTTTACTGTAGGTAATACGATTTCTTCTCTTGTAACGTTAAACGTTAATAATTGATTATCCCGTTCAACCACAATCGTTACATCGCTACCAGCTTCACCACGTATTTTTGAAGCTGCATCTTCAATCGTCATAGAATTAGTATCTACACCATCAATGGATACGATGTGATCACCGCTTTTGATGCCAGCTTTATAAGCCGGCATATCATCAATCACGGATACTGCTTCTAACCCTTTTGAACCATGACCAAGAACCATGCCCACACCTGCATAGGTGCCAGAGGTATGTTCTTTCATAGATTCAAAGTCATCCTTGTCTAAATAGACACTATGAGGTTCTCCTAAGGAAGCCACCAAACCTTTCAACATACCATCAAACAATGTGGCTTTACTTACAGGTGTCATAAATTTCTGAGTCGCTATGTAATAGGTTACGACAAATCGTGGTAAACCCATAGCTGATCCAGAAATATACCAAAATACTAACCACAACATAATGATGAACGCAAATATATATTTAATTAAGGCTAAACCAATTCTTTTAAAATTATTATTCATTCTATAAATAACCCATAGGATCTACTGGATCCCCGTTTGCACGAACTTCAAAGTGAACATGAGGTCCTGTACTATTGCCAGTACTGCCGGCATAAGAAATAACTTGGCCCTTCGCAACGGATTGACCTTCATCTACAGCGAGCTCAGAGTTATGACCATATAGTGTAGAAAGTCCATTACCATGATCGATAACAACAGCATAACCATAGCCGCCCATCCATCCAGACCAAACTACGACGCCACCATCAGCAGCATGAACAGGTGTACCTTCATCAACACCAATATCAATACCAGAGTGATAAATTGTAGTCCCCCAAATTGGATGAACACGATAGCCATAAGGGGAAGTGATTTCACCACTAACAGGCCAGCCAAGTTGTCCTGTACCTTGTACCCAATTATCTGATGCACCTTGCCCACCAGAGGATTGAGCCGCTGCAGCAGCTGCGGCGGCACGTGCAGCTTGTCGTTCTTTCAACATAGCACTTACTTGCGCTGAGGAAGCATTAAGTTCTTCAATTGCTTGCATTGCTGTTGCTCTATCATTTTGCGCTTTTTGAAGAACCACATTGCGTTCTGCTTTTTTCTGCTCAATTTCAGCCTGTTTAGCAAGTGCAGCTTTTTCTAATTCAACCAACTTAGCACGATCTGCTTCGAGTTTTTGTTTATGGGCCTCAATTTCAGAGCGCTCTTTTTTAATTTCATTAATCAAGGTAATATCAGAATCGATAATTCGTTTTAAAACCTCTAATCGATTAGCGAAGTCGCTAAAATCTTTAGACCCAATGACTACATCAAGATAACTAAGTCGTCCATTGATATAAATATCACGAACTCGTTTATAAAATACGGATTCTCGACCTTCTAATCGTTTTTGAGCTTCCGCCAATTGACGTTCATTAAGTGTAATATCATTTTCTACAGCTACACGCTGCTCTTTAATCGTACCTAACTCAGCAGTCGCTTGACGAAGTTGTTCTTCAATTTGCCGCAACTGTTCAGAAACGCTACCAATTACAGTTTCCGCATCTGCTTTTGCAGCATTTTGCTGGTTAACTTGTTGTTGAATAGAGTCTAATTGATTTGTTAAATCTTCATCTTCAGCCATAATATAGGCTGGTGTCCCGCATAATACCACTCCCGAAAGAAGGGCTGCTACGAGACGAGTTTTAAATGTATACTGCCTCATAATCCCTCTACTATACTTTCATATATTGTTTCAATGAAATGGTACTACCAATAATGCCTACAACAATCCCACCACCAATTAAGCATGCTACTAATTGATAGAAGAATGGGAACATAGGAACTAATGGGAAGAATGCAAGTGAATCAGATACTTCTATGGTAATAAAATGATAGAACTCACCCACGCATAATACAGAAATAATGGACCCGATAAAGCCTAACATCATGCCTTCGATAACAAATGGCCAACGAATAAAGCTATTAGTAGCACCTACATATTTCATAATCGCAATCTCTTTGCGACGAGCAAATACAGTTAAACGAATAGTGTTAGAAATGATAAACAATGTAGCTGCTGCTAAGAAACCGATGAGTACAATACCACCAATTCGGATAATTTGTGTAACTCGGAACAATTCCTCAATGATATCTTGACCATAATGTGTACTTTCTACGCCTTGGAATGTAGTTACTAATTTAGCTGTAGATTTAACATCTTCAGGATTTTCAAAGGTAAGAACATAAGAGTTTGGCAATGGATTTACACCACCTAAGGCGTTCACCAATTGTTGTTGATCCCCCAAGCGCTCCTTAAATTCTTTCATAGCTTGTTCTTTATTAACAAATTCTAAGTGTTTTAGATTTGGAATTGCTTTCACTTGCTTACCAACAGCCATAATTTGCTCTGTAGTAAGACCATCTTTCAAATACACACTTAACTGCACTTGATTCTCTAAGCTCGATGCCATGTTATTAAGATTGATAACGCCACAGAGAAATACACCAAGCATAAATAAAGATAATGCTACAGTGGAAATAGACGCTAATGTCATAAGGCCATTGCGTTTCATGGACTTTAAGGCTTCCTTAAAGAAATATTTCATTGTTCTAGGCTTCATTAAATTCTGCACCCCTCATATTATCACTAAGAACACGACCATCTTTTAATTCGATAACTCGCTTATTTAAATAGGTAACAATATCCATATTATGGGTAACCATAATTACAGTAGTGCCAAAATTATTGATATGCTTGAACAAATCTACAATGTCTTTACTCGTATTAGGATCAAGATTGCCAGTTGGTTCGTCTGCAATTAATACAGATGGACGATTGACGATAGCCCGTGCAATCGCTACACGTTGCTGTTCACCACCAGATAAATCCTCTGGTAAATCATTCGCCTTATCAGATAAGCCAACTAATTCAAGAACGTGAGCTACCTTCTCTTTAATTACCTTAGGTTTCTCCTCGATAACCTCTAAAGCAAAAGCAATATTTTCAGCTACGCTTTTGTTAGGTAATAGTCGGAAATCTTGAAATACTACGCCTAATTTACGTCTCAATTTTGGTATTTTACTACGTTTCAATTTTGTAACATCAAATTCATCGACTATAACAAATCCAGAATCTGGTGTAACTTCATGAGTTAATAATTTAAACAACGTAGATTTACCAGCCCCACTATGACCACAAATCAATACAAACTCACCATCATTAATGGTGATGCACACATTATCAAGTGCAGTAGATCCGTTTTCATATACTTTACTAACATTCTTAAATTCTATCATTAGTTCCCCTTTTATTTACGTGTCACCACTTTTTTAACTGCTTTTACAATATCTTCAGCTGTTAACCCATATTTCGCCATCAATTCTTTTGGTGTACCACTCTCCCCAAATGTATCTTGAACACCAACGAATTCCATAGGAACAGGTTTATGTGCAACAACAACTTCAGATACAGCAGAACCTAAACCGCCTAAAATATTATGTTCTTCAGCAGTCACAATAGCACCTGTTTCTTCAGCGGCTTTAATGATCGCATTAGCATCGATAGGTTTAATAGATGCCATATTAATAACGCGAGCAGAAATTTGTTCACCTTCTAGTTGTTTAGCTGCTTCAACTGCAGGGCCTACTAAAGCACCACAAGCGATAATTGTCACATCAGAACCATCTTTTAATTGATTGGATTTACCAGGTGTGAAAGTATATCCTTCTGCTGTTACATCATCAACACCAGCACGACCGAGACGTACATAAACTGGACCATTATAATCAGCTGCCCATTGAATGACAGATTCTGTTTCTTTTTCATCTGCTGGCACAATAACAGTCATGTTTGGTAAAACACGCATACATGCGATATCTTCTAAACTTTGATGAGTTGCACCATCTTCACCTACAGTAATACCTGCATGTGTAGCACATACTTTCACATTAAGTTTTGGATAGCATATAGCATTACGGATTTGTTCAAATGCACGACCAGTTGCAAACATAGCAAAGGAAGATACAAATGGAATCTTACCTGCTGCAGCTAAACCGGCACCTACAGAGATTAGATTTTGTTCAGCAATACCTACATTAAAGAAACGTTCTGGACACTCTTTCTTAAATGTATCAGTCTTAGTAGATTTTGATAAATCAGCATCAAGAACAATAATATTAGAATTTTCTTTACCAATTTTTGCTAGCGCATTACCATACGCTTCACGTGTTGCTTTACCCATTATTGTACCCCCATGATTTCATTTACGAATGTCACACCTTGTTCTTCACTAGGTGCCTTACCATGCCAACCAGCTTGACCTTCCATTTCTGCAACACCTTTACCTTTTACAGTATGCATTACAATACATGTAGGGCCATCTGTGAAAGCTTTCGCCTCTTCAATGGCTTGATGTAATTCGTCAATATTGTGACCATTTACTTCAATAACATTCCATTTGAAAGCTTTAAATTTATCTGGAATTGGCAATGGGGACATAACTTTTTCAATATCACCATCAATTTGTAGACCATTGTAATCTACAAAGGCAGTCAAATTATTTAATTTATAATGACCTGCAAACATAACGGCTTCCCATACTTGACCTTCTTCAAGTTCTCCATCACCGAGAATAGAATATACACGATAATCAGCATTATCGATTTTACCTGCCAATGCCATACCACAAGCTGCAGAAATTCCTTGGCCCAAAGAACCTGTAGACATATCTACACCAGGTGTATGCTTCATGTCAGGATGACCTTGTAGGAAATGATTAATTTTACGCAAATTGATTAATTCGGATTTAGGAAAATATCCCTTTTCAGCAAGTGTCGCATACAATGCTGGCGCTGCATGACCTTTTGATAACACAAAACGATCGCGATCTTGCTTTTTAGGATTACTTGGGTCTACATTCATTTCTACAAAATATAAAAGAGACATTACATCAGCAATAGATAAAGAGCCACCTGGATGTCCAGATTTAGCTGCTGTAACGGACTGTACAATGCTTACGCGAATCGCTTTTGCTTTCTCTTGTACTAATTGTTTTTGATCTTGACTCAATGTAACCATAAAGACCTCACTTTCTGGATAATCTCCAATTTATATTTAATACTCTTCTAAAAGTGAAATAGCAAATTCTGCATTTCGTTTAGATACCTTACGCAATGTTTGAATGCGATTGAATGAATGTTGATAGGACTCTGTAGATTGTAAAAGTTCTACACATCGATCATATAGAACATTAGAATCTAATTCTCTCATAGTACCAATTGGTTCTTGTTCAATCATATGTAAAAAACTTGTAATTTTAGGGTCATAGGAAATACCAATAACTGGTTTTCCCATTAAGGAACTAAATACAAGTGCATGCAGGCGTATGCCAATCATTAGATCTACATTGCCAGATAAGGATAGTTGCTCTTCTGTGGTAAAAGGTCCTTCTAATACGATTGGTTTCACCATCATCAATGAAGCTATAATCTTTGCTTCTTTCGTATCATCAGGATGAGACATAGGTATGAATACTATTTCAGCATCTTGCTCTAAACTTAACCTGTTCAATACATCTGCTAAACTCTGTCTATACGCTGTATCATCCTTCCAACTACGCACAGCAATGCCGATGCGTTTCCTACCACCTTCAATAGGAGCACAATTATATTTGGTTAAAATATTAGCACCGATACTAGGATTGGCCTTATGCATAGCTAATACAGCATCCGCCGTAACCTCAACATCGTAAATTCCTAGAGCATTCAACTCATCTTTCGAAATGGAATCACGAACTGTAATTCCATCTACATATTTCAACATAAATTTAACAGCTCGTTTTGTAGATTTACGATATAAAGGACCAATACCTTGAGAGTACAACATAACAGGTTTTCCTAGTAATTTTGCAAGCCCCATAATACTTAGATAATAATAAGTATTTCGAATACTTGTAGCATCCTGTAATAAACTACCTCCACCACTAATCACTAAATCAGCATTACGTATAGCATTCAAAATACTAAAGGCAGCAAATGTTCCAACAGCCTTAATATTATGTTTTCTACTAGTCTCTTGAGGATTGCCAGAGATAACCGTAATATGTGAATCGTCTTCTACATCACGAATAGCGTCGATAATGGCACAAAGCATAGCTTCATCACCAGCATTACCAAAGCCATAGTAACCGGAAATAACGATATTACTCATGACTGTCCTCCCGATGCATAGCCCATTGCGAGATGTAAATAAGGAAACGAACTGCAAGAATAAGAACAATACCTATAGCACAACCAAGCAACAGACCATCATACCCACGCATAATAGACATGAAGACAGGTGTTCTAATATGACAGAATGTTTCAACCATAGATGCTACACCGATAACGCCAGCTATAGTTAATACAAAATGAATAACCATAGGCCATTTACGTAAGAATGCAAATGTTGCGAGCATTAACAATGGATGACCTATCATAAATTCCTTTTCTCTTGGTCTAGCATATAGTGTATTCTCTAGGAATCTCCGCAATACGAGTTCAAATGTTGGAACAGGCACACCTGCCGTATGACCACTACGGCCTACAAATACCCAAGCCGCAGCACCTATAGCAGCAAACACAAAGAACACATACATTTTTACATCTGTAGTTAGAAATTCTTTGGTGAATTGTTTGGCTTCTGTGCCAGAGTTAATCATGCGACCTTTCCATAATGGAAAGCGTTGTAGATATGCGATCATAACAAGGATGATTGGTAATACGAAGGTAAGTTTTACACCTCTAAAGATTTCAAATTCCATAAAGAATTTTGTATTACCTAATAATGCCGCAATATACATGCCACCAATAGCGGCAAATAATGTAGCTATTACGAGATAGAGTAATGCGAGTAGCGTAGATTTCCATACACCTATAAGGCGTGTACCATCTGATCTGCGCCATTCTTCCATAAGAATCACCAAGGCTCCAACAGGTGCCATAATAGCTGCAGATAAAGCCCAAATTTGAACTAATAATGTACCGCTAGTTACAATAAAACCAACAATGGATAGTAATGATAGTGCAAAAAATAGAACTAATTGTTTGTGTTGTGACATAGCTATAAACATTTGTCCCACATACACAAATAAGGCGATACTACCAATCATTGTTAGAACAACTAATAAAGGATAAGGTGTATAGTCAGGATAAATATCTGCTGGCCCAAATTCATAGCCCTTAGCACTCAATTTATCTGTTGCACTATGTACATAGTTAATCGTTGTTTGTAACACAGTTTCATTATTTTGCCCTACTTCATACATAGGGAATAAATTAAAACGAATGTTACGCTCAATATCGCTAATATAGAATCGTTGAGCCGCTTCTTCCGGAGTAATCTTCTTTAACTCATCTTTAGAAATTGTGTAAACACGACCTACACTGTAATTCTTCTTAGCCGCCATATCTAAGAATCCTAACTGAGGCTCATATTGCAACTGATTAACCGCTTCAATACCAACCAATGGAATATGAAGATTATTCATAGCCTCTAAGGTTTCATCAATATGATCTGGTGCACCTAATGCCTCTTTACCAGCAAATATAATGCCTGTTACATGAGGTACCCCATCTAGACGATTAAATACATATTTAATGTCATCAGACGTAACATTACGATAATTAGTAGGTCGAACGATTACATTGAAGCCACGATTAGCCACTTCCATAGCTTGAATACGAGAAATACCAAGATTCATCTTAGCATAACTATCAGCCGTTGCCCCTTGTAATTCTAATACTGGACCAATACTCGTGTTAAGTTCTTTAACCTTTTCTTTACTAATACGATGATATAAATCTTCACGAATTTCTTTATAATAGCCTTCTTTACCAGGAATAAGTGCAACATAAGTAGCGCCTGGTTTGATAGAACCACCATTGATACGAACATTGGACATATCTTGTGATGAAAGTAATTTAATTTCACCCGCGTCATTTGCCTTTTCTAATGTTCTATCATAAATAGCAAATGCCGTTATTCCCGCCTCTTTCAGTGCATCAAAAGCATCTTTTTGACTACGTTTTTCAAAGGCATTAGCTCGAAGTACAGCATCATAATCTACTATATTCTCAATATGATTTTGTGCCTTTTCAATTGTATTGCGCTCCATTACTAAATAGAGTGCTGAAATAAGTCCTACTATGATACATAGTATAAGAACTAATGAGTGCTTAGTTTTATTAACAGTATGCACGATATTTCCTTTCTAATTGAGTACAGGTTTAATCTTAATATGAATTTCTCCATTTTCAACGTTAACAGACTCAGCTTTAACCGGAACTGGGAAATTATTAAAATCATAGATAGCAATAGGTTGCAATTGTTGTGATGTAATACCTGCAATAGTCAATCCACTAACAGTAAATCGACTAGGAGCAAACGATAAAACATTATCTTTCAACTGCAAGGCGCCTTCCAAACTGGCTATTCCTTTCAAAGATCCCATAATGTTAACAGTCCCAGTTAATGCTATACGGTCATTATTAATTACTACATTAGCATCCTGTAGACCTTCTGTATTCTGAATCAGGAATTTCTTTAAATCATCCTCTAACACAATACCTTCTACATAGGATGGACCAAGACTTAGGACCTCAACCTCATGAGATGCAATGAAAGAAATAGGATTAATAACAATATTATTTGCCTCATAATGAAGACTAGAAAAATTTAACTTTCCTAATTGAACATTTTCCAATGTTCCTGCCGCGTGATCTGCTTGTCCGTAAACCAGTTTAAAGGCTGGTGTAGATTCAATAACTACAGTTTGACTGGAAGGTTTAAGTGATTGATTTAACTCATCTTCTACAATAGATTCCATATATTTTGGAACTACAAATTGAGCACCCACCACACATACAATGATAAGCAAGACGATGAATATTAAAAATTTTTTCATTATAACACCTATACTGTTAAATTAGCTTCTTTCTTTAAATAGCCTTCTATGAATTGGTCGATATTGCCATCCATAACAGCCTGTACATTACCAGTTTCAACCGATGTACGATGATCCTTTACCATGTTATAAGGATGGAATACATAGGATCTAATTTGGCTTCCCCATTCAATAGCTTGGTATGTCCCACCAATTTGTTCTTTCAATTCAGCCTGCTTTTCAAGTTCTAATTCAAATAATTTTGCACGTAATAAACGAAGAGCTTGCTCTCTATTTTGTATTTGAGAACGCTGAGATTGACATTGAACTACAATGCCTGTTGGTTTATGCGTCATACGAACAGCGGAATCCGTTTTATTAATATGCTGTCCACCAGCACCACTTGCACGATATGTGTCAACTTGGACATCTTTCATATCGATATTGATTTCTACAGTATCGTCAATTTCTGGCATAACATCAACAGCGGCAAATGAAGTATGACGACGTGCAGCAGCATCAAATGGTGAAATGCGAACAAGACGGTGAACACCTTTTTCAGATTTTAAATAACCAAAAGCATTTTCGCCTTTAATAAGGAATGTTGCACTTTTGATTCCCGCTTCATCGCCAGGTTGTTCATCCATAAGTTCCACGGAAAACCCTGTCTTTTCTGCCCAACGCAAATACATTCGAATCAGCATAGAACACCAATCTTGTGCTTCTGTACCACCTGCACCAGCATGGAATGTAAGAATAGCATTATTCTGATCATATTCTCCGCCGAGCAAAAGCAATACCTCTTGTTTTTCAACAGCCTCTTGAATGCCATTTACAAATTGCTTGATTTCCCCCTCCATAGAGGTATCTTCTTCTTCGATTGCCATATCTAACATGACACTAGCATCTTCGATATCAGACACTAACTGTTTATAACCCTCTACAGAATTCTTTAATTGTGTTGCTTCTTGAGAAATCTCGCGAGCCTTATCTGGATTATCCCAAAATGTAGGATCACTCATCTGTACATCAAGTGTGAAGATTCGCTCTTCTTTCTGAGCTATGTTAAAGTGAATCCCTCATTCCATAAATTCGCTCTTCTAAACCAGAGATAATTGGTTTTAAATCCTCTAACAATTTATGTTCACCACCTTTATTGAATTACTATATGTACATAGTAATAATTTACCATATTTTTAAAATGAAAAATGGCCGTTGCCCAGAAGGTATTTTTCCCATTGAGCAACGTGCCATTCACAAATGTTAATCTATGTTTTGTGGCTCCAACACATCTTCATGATGGGGTTGTGCACCTTCTAAGTGATCAACTGGTTGTTCAATTTCTTGAATCAATTGTGCACGAATTTTGTACAATGCCATGATTGTTTCATCTTGAATAGATTCAATCATGTGCTGGAACATATCATAGGCCTCAAATTTATATTCAACCAAAGGATTTTTTTGGCCGTATGCACGAAGGCCAATGCCTTCACGAAGCATATCCATATTATCCAAATGTTCCATCCATTTACTATCGACAACACGTAGCATAATCGCTTTTTCAAGTTGGCCAAACATCGCTTCACCTAAAAGATCAACACGATCTTGATATTCGCTATGTGCGATTTCGTGTAAACGTTCATCCAATTCTTGACGTGTATATTCTTCCATTTCTTCTGTGGACATGAGTTCAGAAGTCAAGAAGTATTGACTCAAGTGTTTATGTAAACCTTCGTAATCCCATTCTTCAGGATACAATTTTTCATCAGCATATGTATCAACAGCTTCAGTTACAAGCTTGTCAATCATTTCATTAATGGTATCTCTTAAAGATTCATTTCGTAATATACGACGGCGTTGCTCATATAACACTTCACGTTGTTGATTCATAACATCGTCATATTCCAAGATATATTTACGAATATTGTAGTTATGATCTTCCACTTTCTTTTGAGCACGTTCGATAGATTTAGTGATTAAGGAATGTTCAATTGGTTCATCTTCTTCCATTCCTAGTTTATCCATGATGCCAGAAATGTTGTCAGCACCAAAGATACGCATCAAGTCGTCTTCCAAAGATAGGAAGAATTGTGAAGAACCTGGATCACCTTGACGGCCGGAACGACCGCGTAATTGGTTATCAATACGACGGCTTTCATGACGTTCAGTACCTAAGATAGCTAAACCACCAAGTTCAGGCACACCTTCACCTAATGTAATATCAGTACCACGACCGGCCATGTTTGTGGCGATTGTAACCATACCCATTTGACCAGCATTGGCAACAATTTCAGCTTCTTGTTCATGATGTTTAGCGTTCAATACCTTATGTGGTACACCAGCGCGCAATAACATATCTGAAAGTTCTTCAGATTGAGTGATGGATGTAGTACCAATCAAAATAGGTTGGCCCGTTTGGTGACGTTCTACAGCATTGCGTACAACAGCACGATATTTTGCTGCTTTAGATTTAAAGATAAGGTCAGGTAAATCCACACGAATCAAAGGACGATTTGGAGGAATAGGAATTACTTCCAAGCCATAAATATCATTAAATTCCTTTTCTTCCGTCTTTGCAGTACCAGTCATACCAGACAATTTTTCATACATACGGAAATAGTTTTGGAACGTAATAGATGCTAATGTTTGGCTTTCACGTTCGACCTTAAGACCTTCTTTTGCTTCAATAGCTTGGTGCAAACCATCAGAATAACGACGGCCAAACATCAAACGACCTGTAAACTCATCGACAATAACAACTTCACCATCTTTTACTACATAATCTGTATCGCGATGCATCATAGCATAAGCGCGTAAAGAGGCACCTAGTAAATGATTGAGTTCAATATTATCAGCATCATATAAATTTTCGATGCCTAACATTTTTTCGACTTTTGTAATACCAGAATCTGTCGGTGCAATTGTCTTTTGTTTTTCGTCGATTGTATAGTCTTCATCTTTTACAAGATGTGGTACAACTTGCGCCAATTTATAATAGTTGTCAGTAGAACGACTACCAGGGCCAGAAATGATGAGCGGTGTTCTCGCTTCATCGATCAAAATGGAGTCAACTTCATCGACGATGGCATAGTTCAATGGACGTTGTACCATTTGAGATACATCGGACACCATGTTATCACGAAGATAATCAAAACCAAATTCATTGTTAGTACCATATGTTACATCTGCAGCATATGCTTCTTTACGTTGATTATAATCGAGATTTGCAACAATTAAACCAGTAGAAAGGCCTAAAAAATTATATAAACGACCCATTTGCTCACTATCACGTGTAGCCAAGTAATCGTTGACAGTAACAACGTGAACACCTTTACCGGATAAAGCATTAAGATATACTGCTAAGGTAGCAACTAAGGTCTTACCTTCACCAGTACGCATTTCTGCAATATTACCTCTATGCAAGCAAATACCACCTAACATTTGCACATCAAAATGACGCATACCTAGTACACGTTTAGATGCTTCACGACATACGGCAAAAGCTTCTGGTAAAATATCGTCTAACGTTTCTCCCTTTTGCAAGCGACGTTTAAACTCATCAGTTTTAGCAACGAGATTAGCATCACTTAATTTCACATAATTAGGTTCTAGTTCATTAATATGATCTACAATTTTGCGCATTTTTTTAACTTCTTTTGCGCTATTATTTCCTATAAGACTTTGTAAAAAGCCGAACAAACAAATCACTCCTCTTCGGGATATCTTACATTATTATATTCAATTCATTATAGCCTAAAACGTGCATTTAGTCCACAAAGTAGCACAATATGCTTTATGCTTAACTTCAAATGGCATACTAAAGAAATTAAAAGCACAAAATTCCATAGAATTATGTTTTATTTTTGCCGTATTTTTGCCGTCAAACAAAAAAGAGGGGTACCGCTTATGGTACCCCTTTTAGTATTAATCTAATTCAACAAGGCGTTTCAATTCGCCGTTTACAAACCACATTTCACAACGTACGTTGTTATGGTCTGTTAAAGTTGCGGTGTATAAACCGTCTTTCTTTGGTTCTACTTCTTCTGCGAACATATGCGTTTTGCCTTCAAATGTAAATGTTTTCATTTTCGTTTACCTCTTAACTAAATATGATATACCGTAAACCGTACGGCGCGGAGATAATCGGATCACCTACCATTTCGTGAATGTATAAAGCGCGCTGGCCCCTTTAAACTGCTTACCGTCAAAATGCGCTAAACCTTGAAAGTCGCCCGCTTGATACCCTATAGTTTCGTATACCTTTCCTGTTTCTAATACAGTAACGCCGCCCATTATGCGATGTACTTTGTTTAGGTTAATCTTGTACACGTCAACTTTGTTTTCATTTGTATTTTCTACTACCGCGGTTCTATCGCTTTTTTCTGTAGCTTCCTTTGGAATATTCGGAGATTTATCCTTAATAGCATTTTTCGTAACTACTGCCGCATCATGTAGCGTTGGCGCCTGTGTATAATACGTTGCTACAGGCTGCGCGGTTTCCTTATATGCAATTACTTCCGTTGCTTCCTTTGGCGTGATTTTTAACGTGTCAGCCAGTTTCTGCGGGGTTTTCGCTACTGTTTGATTGAGGATAACAGGCTCTTGCAATTTCTTTGTATAAGCCATTTTGTAACAAAATAAGCCAACTACTACCACCAGCAGCACAAGTGCTGCCACGGTGATTACGGGCGCATATCGCCTTAATAATTGAATGATAGTATCCATAATTACCCCCTATTAAATAGGCCAATTCATTACTAAATCGGCGTCAAATTCCTTGCCCTCGATGTTTTCGCTGAACGTGTATTGCCACAAATTGGCCCCTTCATAGTCGCATTGGTTATTAAGTTGTGCGCACCAGATAGCGCAACCGCCTAATTGACTAACGTCTAATACATTCACTAACCAATCATAGCTAGCGTATAAACCAGTATTCACATATCCAGCTTGCCACAATTTATTGATGAACACGCTACAAATATTTGTTAATTCTTGGCCCGTTGGCATACCACGATTTGCCTTGTAATCGTCCGCATCTTCCATATCGAACCATATTCCCATAGGCAACTTGTCAACAGTTAGGCCGGCATCGTTCAATGTATCCAATACAAATTCTGCTTCTTCCGCTGCACGTTCTTCATCTATAGCGTAGGAATAATGGTATACGCCAATAGCTAAACCAGCGTTTATTGCGCCGTTTACGTTGTTATAGAATTCACTATCTAAATTACTGCGACCATATCCGATGCGGATAATAGCAAAATCGAACCCGTTCGCCTTAACCGCGCCCCAATCAACTACACCGTTATTTTCGCTTACATCAATACCCCTCATGGTACCCCCTATAATTTAACTTTGTTTTCGATTTTAGTTTTAACTAAATCTAAGAATTTACCTAACATTACGTTTCCACCGTCACGTAGATTTTCCATGATAGATAAGAATTCACACGAACCCAGATATAACCATACTAGCGATACCGCGAACTGCTTTTGACCGCTCATTTCATCAAATAAGACGGCGGCAAGAGTAGCGGCGACGTATGTCGCCACTTTAAACACAAAACCTTTTCGCATGTATCGGCTTGAAATTAACCCCTTATCAAACGCCAACGGTATTGCACGGTATTTTTCCCAAACTGCAATTTCATAGGCATTATATTTGTATTCATCAACCAACATTCTATAAGCGATTGCCGCCCATTTAGTGAATAAGTCAACGAATACCAATAAAATAAACACGCCCAATATTTGAACGTGTTTTATATGAACTAGCCACATACCCAATGCACCGGCGCCACTTAGCAAAACTTTTAGTAAAAAACTATCTGTTAAAGAGTTCCAACACTCAACAAAAAACCTAGTGAAATGATCCATTACTTACCCCTCATTTAACCTTACCTAAGCCATATACGCTACGCGCTATATTAGCTTTTCTCATATTAATTTTATCTAGTTGTTCCCTCTTTTGTTCGCCGCTCATGCGTTCATTATTAATAATAGCTTTAGATGCTTTGTTTAAGTTCTTCAAGCTATCGCTTGCATTTTTGAGTTTTGCAAACTCTTTAGCATCGTATCCTTCCGGGCGTTGCCCTGTGAGTTTGAACTCATTATGTAGCTTTTCCTGTTCCTTATAATCATCATATATACGTTGTACGCTATTAGATGATTGATAAGGTGCCGCGGTAAACCCTCTTAACCCCGGCGCTTCATACCATTTTTTAGATACATTGTTTTCTTTTGCACCACTTATTGCATCAATGCCGCTTAACCCTAATCCAGCCAAACCGCCGCCATACCCTCTTATTGTGTTGTCTACAATATATGGTGATACGTTTATCTTATCACCTACAAATTTTGCGACTTCACTTGAATTTGCGCCATATTGCAAGCGTGCTGGTAGATTCTCTTGAGATTGAGGAATAATATTTCTTTGTCTAAACAATGAGTAATTTGTTATCGTTTCGACTGCGGGAATCATCGCCGTAGGCATGAAACTTGGTGCAAGGCTATCAAATACGCGACCACCAAATCCTTTAAAACCTACGCTCTTACGATTGTTTTTTGCATCGTCCATGTACTGTAGCATGCGTTCAAATGACGTACCGAATAAAACGCCAGCTTCAAACGGCTTAGGAATTCTATACATATTTTCTTTACCCGGAATTATCCAGAATGTATCTTTTTCCCATTGCGGTAATTCTTGGTATCGCTCATCATCTTTATTCATGTACCATAATATAACGCTTGGTAGCGTGATATAAAGCATAGTTTTAACAGTCATACCGCGCGGATCTTCTTTAAAAGCGCGCGCCATTTTGTCTGCGCCTTGAATGGTTGCATTAAAGAAAGCTATTACTTGGTTAGCTCTCTTTGTGTGCGTACCTCTACGGCTGAAATCTAACGTAATATCACGGCTTTCTAGTGCTGCTTCTCGTGCTGATAACGGCTTTCTATCTTTACCGAATAAGCGATTACCAACGCCCGTATAACCCTTTCGTGCATTGTCATATTCTGCCAATCGTGTTGCCATTTCTGTTGCTTCACTCATAGCGCGCAACGCTTCAATAGGGTTTTTAATTAACTTCGTAAATTTGCTTTCACGCTTCATAATATCGCGTAATTGACCGCCTAAATAGTCGCGGTCTAAGGATACCATTGCCGCATGTGCTGCACCAGATTTTTTATACTCCCAGAATGTTTGACCTTTCTTCAAGTACAAAGCCAAACCTTTGAAAGTATCAACAACAGGAATGAAACCATGTTTAGAGTAAATCGCCGCGCCTATCATATCGCGGACTGGGTTCCGCAAGATAAATTCTGGTGATAATGTAGCGCCAGCACGTAACCAACTTGCTGGATAAGATAAAATCTTCATAATCATGTTTGATTGTTCTTTATCCAGCATACGCATAGTTTCGATAAGTTCCGGCGTTGTTTCATACGTTACTTTTTTGCCGTTTTCCCAAACGTTAAACGTATTATCCGTTTTTGCCTTATCACCCTTTACACGTTCCACTATTTGCCCTACGCCTTTTTTATCGGCAAGTTTCGCAAATGTACGGCCAACGTGATTGCGTTCTATCGCGTTATAGAATTGGAATGTATTTTTAACAATGCTTTCCAATGGATCTATAATATCGCGCGTACTACCTTTTAACCGTTTTACCGGACTAGATACATCAATAAAACCCTTGCCACCAGATAAGAACGATTGCATGCCTACGTCTGACATGTCGCGGAAGAATGGAATGTAATGCGGGTACATTTTACGCATTGTATGGTACGCTTTAGCCGTCAACATGCCCTCTTTAACCAGCATCGCCAATAGATAATCTTGATATTTATAGATTTCTTTGGCCGCCTTTTGAAAACGTTCATTTCCGGCGTGCTTACCTAATACGGCAGCATCTTCCGTGTATGAAAATGTCGCTTTTTGTTGGTTCTTATGTAGGTCTAAATCGTGTAATGCCACTAGATACGCGGAAAAATCTTTATGTTCTCTCTTTCCGATATCCTTAATAATGTCTTTAAACGCTGGAATTTTATGTTCAGGCGCGCCGTGTTCAATTAACGTTTCCGCCTTACCAGCCCAACCACGCGCCAGCCATGCTTGCATATACGGATTATCATCAAACGAAATTTTTTCGCCTGTTTCGCGTTCGACTTGTTCTACTAAATCTTTTAACGGGTTGAGTTCATCAATCAATTTGGTGTATACATCGCTCATCGCTTTTTTGATAAAATCGCGCGTTTCACCGCGTTTCACCGCATCAATAGCTTGGCTCACTTTACCTTTACTCTCAAACGAAATACTACCCTTTACACGTTCTGCCCCACCTTGACGGTGCCATTCATGAACCAGTTGAGATAATTTATTAGTGATACCGTTTAATTCCGGTTCTTTGGCAATTGCTTTCGTGAAATGGTTATAAAATTCTGGAAATTCGCGTTTAGCTTTGGCGCGGTCGCTTACGTAATCGTGAAAGAATTCTGCGTATCCTTCGCCACGTATACCTTCCATGCCTAACTTGTTGTACGCTTTCCCGAAACGGTCTTGTACTACACGATTAAATTCGTTGTTAAAACGCGGTTCATTACTGAATTTAAAATAGTTGTCTACATAATGCCCCAGTTCATGCATGATAACGCGGAAATCGCCATAATTACCGCTACGAATGACATCGGTATATGTATTGTACCAGCCGCCAACGCCTTTTTTACCTAATCGGCCACTTTTAATGCGCTGATTAAACAAGGTATTGACTGCATCTATGATTTCTTTACGTGTTACGTTTCGCCCTAATCGCTCTACTTCATCAACGCCAGTATGCGGCGTTTCCTTGCCCCTTACGCTATATTGTAATGGTTCTGTAGGTTTAACGCCTTTACTTTCCAAATAGCGATTTGCCATTGCTTCGTTACCGTCAAAGGCTTTTACAATGGCTTCGTGTACTTGTTCATGCGTAGCGTGTTCAAGTAGTTGGCTAGGTTGCTGCGCGTATGCACTCACGCCGCCTTCTGCCGGTTCCGCTTTTAACGTTTTTAGTTCTTGCGTATCTGCAATAAGTTCGGCAGCGCGATCAGTACGAACACGTTCCATGTATTCATGGTTCAATGCTTCAACTGGTACGTCTAACTTTTCTGATAATTTGACTTTTACCGCATCAAGTTCCGCTTTTGGAATATCCGGCTTTATTGCTTGGTTCAAGTCTTTTAAAATTTCCGTATTAGAATGTACTTTATTTTCTAATTCCGTTAATCGTGTTTCAGATGCATCATTTTTTACAACGTCTTTTAATTCATTTACGATTGTTTCACGCGCTTTCAATGGCAAATCATCAATAGCATTTTTCAAACTTACGTTTGGCGCATCTTCTTCGTACCTAAATTTACTATTTACATCATTTTCAATCGCGTTTTCTTGAATTCTAGGTTTTTCACCCTCTACAAATTCAGCATTTATGCGGTTTTCTGGCTGAAATTCGTTTATTTCGCCTGTACGGGCTGTTTCGCCTTCGCCTTGATAGTTTATACCTAAATCTTCGTTTTTAACTGATTTATTTTCGGTATTTTCAACAAAACTATTCAAATCTGTATGTGATTGTTCCCCATTTATCGTTTTTTCATTTTCGATAAACTCATCTTTGAATGGTTCATCACGTGTAACACGATTTGGATCTAGGCTGCTATCTTTAAATGATGTATCACGTGGCCCATTTTCATATTTTCCGTAGTTCCCATTAAATGTTTCTTCTGCAATTTGAGCGCGAACATTATCACGAGCAACGGAAGGGTCAGGGCGTTCGTAGGTTTCACGAATAATTTTAGCCATTTCTGCTGGTGTTGCATCTGGTCTTGCGCGCATTGCTTCAAGTGCTGCGCTTTCCGTATTGTGCAATTCCCATACGCTGAAATCAACTTGCGTTCTCCAATCCCATGGGTCTAGCCCTCTACTTTCGGCAAATTTCAACAAGCCTTTTTCACCGTTCAATCTATCCCCAGTAAATTGAACCAAACCACGGGAACCGTAGCCGTCGCCACTTGTTATAGTGGTATTAAAACTACTTTCGGCGCCAATATTACCAGTCATGCCCGCCGCTTCAACGTCGCTTAATCCGTTTTGACGATATCGGTTGTATATATCAGCTTGTATATTCCCTGTTTCTCCCTCATAGGCTTGGCCGTTCAATGCATCTTCTGCATATGTACGCGGTTCTACTGCATTTGCAGTTTCTTCCGGTACTGGAATATCTTCAAAAGCATTGTACAACACGCCTTCTTGCATGTTTGGTTCTTCCTTCTTAAAGCGTTCCCCGATATCTTCAAACGCATTAGATGCCTTTTCTTTGATATGTTCGCCAACACGCCCTACACGTTCGCCAATGGCGCCAGTTACCTTTTTAGGCATTACGCCTTTAACCATGCCAACCGGTATAAATACATCGTCCCATAAATTCGTAGGGTTCATGGCTATATTTTTTGCGAACTCGCCCGGATCATCAACTAAACGCCCAACCGGTTCCGTAATCGGATCTACTAAAACATTTTTTGCCGTAGCAACATATTTATTCCCTAATACCCCGTCCGGTGCCGTTCCTTCGTTTTCTGCCGTTGCATTGGCATCGTACATTTCGGCTGCGTTACCTATAACCGTAGGGGCGGCCAATATACCTGCAACCAATTTTACTTTTGGCGGTACGTACGGTGTCATAGCTATATATCCAGCCGGCTTACCAATTGCGGTATCGTATGCCTCTACTCTTGCTTTGTTTAGACCCGGCGTTTCATGTCCTTCTATAAAGTCGCCGTTATCATCAAAGGCCGAAAAATTATCTCCATTAGCTTCAAGGGCATTAGCAGCACTTTGTGAATACTCCCTACTTAGATTATTTGCTTTGTTTACTACATCATCTTTCCAATTTGATAATGTATTCATTACATTATCATTAATTTCTTTGCCTGTTTTATCAATCCATTCAATATTGTTTTTAACGCCATTAGCAACATATTCGGCATTATTTTTAACACTATCCCATAATGTAGGCTTGGGCGCGTTGCCTACATCATCACCGTATTCGGTTGTTATATCTTCAAAGGCGTTGCCGTTTCCAGCTGCCTTGCCGTATTGGCTTGTAATATCATCAAACGCACCCATAGTCTACCCCTTTTATTAATAAGATTTTAACCACGATTTATAATTGCCGTATCCGGCCGCATCAAGTTCCGCCGCTATCTGATCATCGCTCCAGCCTTGCGCTGATAGTTCATTCATTCGCTTGGATACTGCTGCTTGTTCTTCGCTTGAATATGTCGGTTGCCGTTTAACCGTTGGCGTTCCAGCACCACCGCCACCAGTAGGCGCACCGCTTAATGCGCTTTGTAATTGCCCATAATAAGGACTTTCTGTTTCTGCCTTATCCGGGTTAGCTTTTACCCATGCAGTATGCTGCGCGGATAAAGTTCTTAATACTTGCGCATTATAACCGCTTGTACCTGTTTGTGTAGCCGTTGCCGGTTTAATATGTGTACCTACATATTTCATGCTGCCGTCTGTGCCAACAATATACGTTTTGCCGTCAGGTAAAACTTTAATGTTCTTAGCCCCGAAATTACCGATGTTTTTCATTTGGCCGTCTGGTGTCATTACGATAACTTGTCCGTTCGCAAATTGTTTGGTTTCAACCTTGCCATAACCGCCCATATCTTGAATAGTACCGTCACCCATGTTGTAGCGTACAATATGGCCGTTTTGTGCGCTGCTAAACTTGTAATCTGGTTTATCCAACGCCGCAATGCTATTCAAGTTATTCATATCAATAGTGCCAGCACCTACTTTACTTGCTAGATAATTGTATCTTGCCACGGCTGGCGCTAACCCTTTAACCCGTTTTGTGTTGTATGTATCTACAACCGGGTTGCCGTCTTTATCTTGTGTAAATACAAGATTATTCATAATTTGTTGGCGCATAGGTTCAAGCACTTTTTCTTGATATTCGTTGACCTGTTGCGCATACATAGTGTTTACATCAGTTTGATATTGATCACTCGCAAGGCTTTGGGCGGTCTTGAAATCAAAACCCGCTTTGACTAGGGCCAACGTATTGGCCCCCAGTCTTTTGCGTGCTTCGCTTGTTACACTCGCTTTATCTGGTATAGAGTATTGGCCCGGCGCTTTATCCTCATTGGTATTACCATCGCTTACCAAATTGGGCGCTTGGTGAAAAAAATTAGTACCCCGTTGTTGTACCATGTCTTGGTACGTTTGAGGTACGCCAATACTAGTATTGTTTAGATTTTGGAAATTCCATAAGCCGGTACTTTGTTGTGGTTGCGTTGCCACCGCCGGCGCATCTGTATTCGCTTGTACAGGCGCTGCTGGTGGTGGTGTTTGTGCCAGTTGTCCAGGTTGTGTAGGTTGTCCCCATAACCCGTTATGTTGCGCCACCATTTGAGCGCCTACGGAATTGTTCCGCATTGCATCATTTACATATTGCGCGGAGTTGAATTGTGTCGGTTGCATCTGCATTGCATTTCTATTTTGGTTATCAATTACTTGTAACTGGTCTTGCCCTTGTTGAGCATCACCATTTAACATGCTTTGATACCCTTTCGCCATTTTATTATTTTGTAACGCGCCTAGGCGATGTGATGCATATTGTCCGGCTAGTTCGCCAACGGCTGCCCATGGTTCAAAGTCTTGTAAATAAATAACTCCCATTGTGTTATTCCTCTACTTTCTCAGTGTTTTTCTTACTGCCTTTTTTGCTTGTTTTTTTAGTGCCTTTGTTATCAGCACCTTCATTACTATTTAATTTAATGGCTTGCAGTTCATCTTCATTGATACCTTCTGCCATAATGCCGTTGGCATAGAATAGATTATCACCAGTACATTGCAATTCGTAAACCTGTTCAGTTTTTCCGGTTGGTTCGCATTGCGTTACAGGTTGATATCCATGCACGGTCATAATTGGTTCACCAATTACGAGATTTTCAACTACTTTCAAGCCTTCCGGAGTTAATACCTTTTCACTCGCCGTAGTTGGTACCGTGCAATCTACAGTAGATAACATATATGTTTCATGCTCGCCCATATCATGCATTTCAATTACATCGTTTACCGCATCAAGTGAAATAACAGTATCACCCGCTTTAAATGTTTCAATTGCTTTCGCACCTTCCGGTGTTGCAATTTCTGTGCCTGCTACAAAGCAAAAACCTTTCATAAACCCTCCAAAGAAACCACCACTACCTTGGCGCACTGTTGTTTGTGCTGGGCTAGCTAACCCATATCGTAACGTCATGTAGCGGTTCAATAAATCTTCCTGATCCGCGTTATTAAGTTGTGCCATAGAATAGTAATCTTTCGCCGGTTGAATTGCCGCTTCTTGTGTAGTTGCTCCCGTGTTAATTGGGTTTTGTGCTAACCCTTCACGTTGGCCAACTAGCCCGGCGGCCGTTCCTGCGTTGCTCATTTGATTAGTATATCCTTGGTTCATCAAATTAGCTTGGTTTACTATCCCATTTTGTTGGTTATTATATGTATTCCCCCATAGCCCCATTTTAGCGCCTATTCCACTTAAATTATTATTAAGTGCTTGGGTGTTAAGCCCTGCCGCTTGGTTAAGGTCTTGGGCGTATTGTGCTGCTAATGTGTTAGATGCATTTTTGCTGATATTATTTAGCGCACTATCAGCCTGTGAAGAATTGATAATGCCACGGTTTGCAAGTCCAGATACTGCACTCCCTAATGTACTTTCTAAATCATTATTCAATGCTTTTTGGCGTGCCGCTTGATACGCACTAGGCAATTCACCAGATGTAATAGCGTTCATTGCATTTTGATTTTGCAACAACGCTCCGTTATACTCATTTGCTAATTGCCCCGCCGTATTGTTCATATTATCAACGCTTGCCGCTAACTGATTAGCATATTTTGTGTTGTCGGTTAGGTTCTGCGCACCAGCACTTGAAATCTTATTTTGTAACGCACCAATCGCATTTTGATTATTTTGATTAGTGCCTAGATACTGATTGAACATATCTTTATATGCCGGTGTAATCACATTGCCTAGTGCTGCATTACCCATGCCTTGCAACGTATTGGCGCTTTGGTTAGTTCCATTTATCCAATCCATTTGCCCTTGTAACAGTTGCTTTTCTTCTGCGGTAGCGGCAGGAAGTTTTGCATCAATGCTACTTACCTTTGATTTTTTACCGCCACCGCCAAATAATTGCAAGTCAAATATAAACATGCTTTTCCTTTCTACAAAGTTGCTTCAAGATGTTTTCTAACAGTCTTTAGCACTTTATAATTGAACCCATTATATACATAGTCCATAGTTGGAACGCGTTCCATTTTCCACTTCTTAATGAACCCTTTAACGCTGCGATGTGTAGCCGTAACGATAATGTCTAAATCGTTTAACTTCATCACATCAACAATGTATTTTCCGATTACTTTCATATCACCGTATGTTTGCCATATCGTAAAATACTTAGCCCCGTTGAATTCATTAATCGTCCAAAATAGGAAACCTGCACCAGGGAAGAATTTAAAGTAATAATTGTACTTATCTTTGTAGTTATTATTTTCATCGAAATAAAAACCGCTTAGATCCACTCGTTCCCCTGTTCTGCGTTCATAGTCCTTTATCATGGTTTCTAGGCTATCTAGTTTCATTATGATACCCGCTTCCACATGTATACAGATAAGTACGGCTGCATAATATTATGCGCTTGCCCGCCACCTTCGCTATTGATGATGTGTGTATGATTTTCGCTGTCATTTATTTGTATGTCGTGAGTATGCTCTCCACCGCTTTTAATATTTATTATTTCGGTGGTTCTTAATTCACTTCTACGAGTTTCTGCTTCATTCCAGTATTTTCTATTTTTAAAATCATTTCCATAACCACCGACTTCACATGTATGGGTATGTTCTCCAGAAGTTTTTGCAACACCTGTATGAGTATGTACACCACCTTCTCCAGTAGTGCCCCCATGTTTATGACTTGGCATTTCGGCTACTGTCAATGTATGTGTTTCTGCGCCACCAGTACTACCAGCACTATATTTATCACCTTGTGATAACAGCACCCTACCCTGTTCGATATATTCCCATGTACCAAACCCAAATAAATCATGCGGATTGGTCGCCGCGGTACTACAATATATCGCACCTACTGGATAGGCTTTTGATAATACGCTATCAATCTTTGGCTTTAGATCTTCAATATCTTTTTTTACCGCCGCAAATAAATCATTGATACTTTTTGCCAGATGCTTGCTTTCTATTTGCTCATCGGCAATATTAGCACCTTTTATTTCTTTATCCCCGATTTTCTCGCTAGTGATAGATTTATCCGCCATTACATCGCCGCTAAACCCCGGGCGGTAGTATTTGATGCTTTTAACCGATGTACTATCTGTTACTACAATAGCAACTACAATGCGAAGCACTGACTGCCATTGTACGCCGTTATATAGGTACATCTTATCGGCTACCGTGTTATAGTGCATTTTATCCATTTCAGCCTTCGGCGCACTTGCTTGGCGCACTGGTTCAATAGTAGTACTGCCATAACTTAACGCGCCCGATGCGGAACGTTCAATATATAAATACGATGTAGATCGTGCTGGTAAATTCCATGCACTCGTTTTATTTGTAATCGTACTTACATAGTCTACACTTCCGTTATCATCGTACCCGTCGGCGAATGATAATAATACAGGTGTTTGACTGCCGTCAATCATTACACTTAGGTTATCACCAATCAAAAACGCCCATTCACTATTACCAACCTTACCATTTAGTACCCTATTCCGTAGCACGCCACCGCCTGTATTACCGCCACCACTAGCCTTTAATTCTACGGCTTTGGCGACTTCTAATATTTCAGCCCGGTTTTTCTGAATGCTATCCTGCACCGTATCCCCTTGGGGTGTAATATCCAAAGGGTGTTTTTCTTTATATGCCATGTTTAAACCTCTTCATACGTATAATCTAATTGCCTTAGAGATATAGCCCCTTTTTGAACGTGTATTTTAAACTGCACATTACGATTAGCACCGCCACCAATCTTATAAGCTTTGGTGTATTCGTTAGTGTTCATCTTGCTTGTAGCATTTATAGTTTTCATCGTTGCATAATATGTCTTAGTAGCCTTACTAGCAAAATTAATAGGCTTAGCCTTCTTATTGGAAATGCCAATTGTGCCGTATCCATTAATAATATTATGTGTTACGAAATTGTAGTTCATAATCAAGATGAATTGACGTGTAGCCAATCGGTTGCCACTAATAATAGAGGTTTCAATTTGTACGCCGTCATCTGTATCTATGCTTTCATCAAGAATACCAATCTTATTGCCATAGGCTACATATACATCTTTATCTATACTTACAACGGAATTGATGTTATACGTGAATTTTCTAGATGTGAATACTCCGCGACCGTCATTATATCGGGGTAGGTAATGATAGATGAATAAGCTATCCCCATTGTAGGGCTTTATCCACAATTGCTTACGGCTAGGTACATGCCACATTTCACAATCTTTTGTGATGTACTTCAACAGGTATGAATTAATGTTTAGGCCAGTTTCAAACGGTTGTATTTCTGCATATGTATTAGTCGGCATGAATGACATAAACCCTTGCTCGCCTAGATAATATGATCTATCGTCGATATTACATGTTGAACCGCTACAATACCCAGTAGATGATAGCGGGTAAACAGTTAAGTTGTTTTCGTCCGGTGTCCCCACTACTTGATACACGCGCCCGTATTCCTTATATACGATAATTGCACGCGTTAGGAAATCAACGGCGATAATGCTGCCCTGGTCTTTATACCCGACGTCTAACCACTGCGCACTAGATGCATCATTCCCATTGTGTGTCCATGATTGATAATCGCCTACCGCCGACCAATTCAACCGATGCGAATAAATCGATGAAAGCAACACACGCCCGGAATGACTGGATACCATTTCACATGTAGGGCTTTCTACTGTAATGAGTTGCCCCGCTCCCGTAATCGCCTGTAGCTTTCCGCCACTAGCAATCAGAATATCACCACCGAATGCATGATACATAGGCTTTTGCACACCACTTAATACACCTAATAATTTGTGAGTGCTAAAATCGGTTTCATATAAATTCTTATTCGATGAAAAATACCAACGCTTCCGATACACATCGTAATACAACGTTTCAATGGGCAAGCCGAAATCATACAGTACTCTAACCCCTGGTACTGTACGTAATGCATTATCCGTTCTATCGAATTCGCATTGTCTAGCCTGCGTTAGGGCTTGCATATCAATATTTTCGGGCGGGTTCGACCAATCAAGGCCCAACCGGAAACCGTTTGTTGTTGCTACCTGTTTTACGCCCATTATGTGATACCCCTTGCCACTTTAATTTGTTCCGTGATGTAGTCAATAAAGGTCTTATCATAGGCAGCATAATCAGTCATAAGAGATTTTTTCTTTACCATAAAAGATATAAGCTGCACTAGATACTGATGAAAGAATTCAGAAAACGGAATAGCATCGTCCAATTCGTCAACGTGGTTTTTACGTACGCTATAAAATACGCCTTTTACTATTTCCCCGTCATAGGTTTCAAACGTTCCGTTAATGATGCGGATAGGGTAACCACTCTTTGGAACGAACCCCATAAAGTCGGACGGTACGGCTTTTAAGTTTGGTATATCCGTATTCTTAACTACTTCGCGGTCTTTAATGCTAACCAATATAGTAGTTAGCCAATCAATAGCGGCGTTAATGTACTGGATATATTCTAATTGTTCATCTAGTATTTCGTTACTTTCAACATTAACCAGAGTAATCAGTTCTTTTACAACCATAATCCCAATACCCTTCCGCTATAATGCAATCATTATCACCTAATCCGCTGTTAATTGTTTGTAATGCGTTTACCATATTGGCAGTAATGCCGGTAATATCCATATTCATTACACGATACACGATGTAATCAACTAACAACGTTTCAAGTTCTGCCGGTAGTCCGCTTTCATCATCTAGCGTTTTATATCCAGCCGTCTTTATATAATCAACGGTGATTTTCTGTTCATGATCCGCATCAAATACCACCGTTTGTAAATTCAATACATGATACCCTTGCACTTCCGCATCATCTGCTTGTACCTTTAACACTCCGATACATTGAAACGGCAATACAATTCGCCCCGTTCCGTTATCTTCATGTGTGGCAGTTGCAAGGCTAGGGCAATATTGGCTAATTAAAGCGTTCAATAGGTGATTGCCTTCGTTGTAATACTCCAATAGCTGATATGGTGTATACGTTTCTTGCGATGTATCGCCTATTTGCATGAACGCCCTATTTACTATTTGTTTTACGTTCATATTCACCCCATATAAGAATAAAGGCGGGTATCACCCCGCCTATACCTATAAATTAGCGTTCAACAACGCCGCCAGTCATAACTTGAATTACGCCGTAGTCTTTGCTATTGAATTTAGTTTTTTCAACTGCACCATAGAACGCAATACCATTACCAGCAATGTTGCCGTAATCGTCTGTTTGTTCGATATGTTTCGCTGGTCTAGCTACTGCGAAACATGCTGCTTGTTTACCCAACAACAAATTATGACATACATTAGCGCTAGATGCGCCTGTAGTATCAGATAATACGCGTTCGTATTCGTATAGAATTACACCGTCATATTCGCCTAATGCACCTGTGAAAATAGGGTTTTTAGAACCGCGAACATTTGCGTTTTGTTGTGCTGCCAACCATTTTTCATCGTCTTTTAAATCACGAGCCGCCCATGGGGATACAAGCATAATATACTTGTCCATGCCGTCAACCTTAATTGGTTGTACTTTAGGGCCGTGCATCATCGCTTTTCGTTTCGCACGGGAAATAATAGTTGTAGTCAATTTATCGTTTGCCGTAATGCTTGCTTGTGTATTAGCTGTGCTTGCATATAATACTTCGCCGCTAGTAGGTGTTGCGGAAAGTTTAGAGATTAATTTATCGTCTAACCAATCAGATAACCATTGTTTCAATGCGCTTTTGATTTCTTTCAACATATCATATTGTGTTTTTTGGTCGTCCGCTTCAAAGCGGGAAACCGCATTACGCACTAATTGAGTGTTTACTGTGAAATCATAAACGTTCAAGCTATCTTCTGCACCAGATAATTTAGCGCGGTTACCTTCAACGCCGGAACCTGTTAAGTTCATCATCAAGCCGAATACTACGCTATCACCTTTTACATTTTCTAAATCTTTGTTCTTATGTACAACGTTGGAACCGTCCAATGCTGTAAATTTATCAAAATAGCTTTCTTTCAAGCCTTCGTGCCATACTTTTTTAGCCCATACTTTAGGAACTAAGGTCGCTGGAATATTAACTTGATTTCTTTGTTCTGCCATGTTTTACCTCTTATAATTCGTCAAAATATTTGCGTACATCGTCTGGCAATGCATCAAGGTTGCCCGTTTGGTACGCTTTCAAAATATCTTCTTCCGTTACTTTGTTAGGTGTAGGAACGCCACCATTTAACGCGCCAGCTTTTGGCAACGTTGCCGCAACTTGTAAAGGGTTATTCGGTACTTCGGTACTTGTCGCCCGTTCATTTTGCAATTCTGTTACAAATTTTCTAATGGTTTCAAAATCGGCTTCCGTACCTTCGCCAATATCAACACGATAAAAAGCATCGTTAATCGGTTGTGCATCGCGCATCGTCATTCCGTTTAGCTTTTCTAAACCGCGTTGATACAATTCCCCAAAGTTCGGTAATGATTTAATTTCATTTACGAAATTAATATTAGTTTGTCTTTGTTGATGTATCGCCATTTGTTGGTTAGTAATTGTATATTCCGCATTGGCCTCAAAACGAATGAAATCGTTATATTTCTGTACATCTTCAAACATAAGACTTTCTAAATCTTCCGCCGTGATATTAAAGCGTTTCAATGCTTCACGGCGTACGAAGTCGCGAATATTTGATACTTCTTCGTCTGGCAATGTAATTGGCCGTTGTTGTGCTTCGTATTGTCTAGCACGTTCTTCCGCTGCTTTACGTCTTGCGCGTTCCTGTGCAAGTGCTGCCTTTAAGTTCTGATCGTTCGCATGCGTTTCTTCCGTACCTTCGTTAGTGTTCGGCGCTTCTGGTTCTACTTCCGCATCATTCGCATCACTTTCCGCCGCATCATCTGTAGAGGGTTCATCTGGTGCAGTTTCCTGTGTATCCGTTTCTTCGGTTGTTTCTTCCAGTTCAACGCCCGCGTTTTCTAAATCTTCCGGTGTGAAACCAGCTTCTTCGATGTTTACTAAATCTTTTTCCATATCAAATACCCCTTATTGCCTTTTAACGTCATTGCCGGACGAATATAAGAATATGGCAGTTTAACGCCGTTACCGGGCGATAATGTATAAGCAAGCCTTTTAACGCCATTACTTAGGGCGAAATATAACAAACGCCCCATTACGGAGCGTTTGTTATTGTGTTGATAGGTTTATATTACATAGTGCCTAAATCGTTCGTAGGCGGCAAAATTGGCGGTGCATTTTGAATGTTCTGTTGCTTACCTTTCAAGGCTAACCGTTCCGCCATAATTTGTTGCGGTGAAATCTGTACGCCTAGCGTTTGCAAGTACATGCTCAATGCTTCCGCCGGCATATCATCTAAGCTGCCACTTACACGTAATTCTGGCATAGCTGGCTTTTCTGCTGCTTGCTGAATACGCTTCTTGACGGCTTCTTTTTCTGGGAAATCCATAAAGTCGAGGATAATATCCATAGGAATATCAACGCCACTTTTCTTAGCTTCCAATAATTGATATAGGTTAGCCTTACGAGCCGTTGCGCTTGCTTGGCTAGTGCTAATTACAATATCAAAATCAAAGCAACTCAAATCATACAATACTTGTTTGATTGGATTGCCTTCTTCATCTACTTTAGGTTGTCCAAACGGATCCGTGACGACTTGTTCTTGCATCGGCTGACCTAGTTCAGGTTGAATTTGTACAAATTCTTTTTTGCCGTCGTCGCCTAAAATCCGTATTGCCTTTTCTTGATTGTAGAATTGAGGAATTAAACCCGGAGCGTTCTTTTCACCCCATAACAATTTAACAATCTGTAATTCCGCTTCTTTTGATTGCGCGAATATATCCGCCGTTTGTACGGTTGTTACAGATTGCCGCAAGTCAATCGCCTTACCACTCATAGAACCAATGCTACCGGAAAGGCTTTCCGGAGTGATACCGCTGATTGAATAAAAGTCATTGTCCGCTTGTTGCTCTAAAGTCAGACTAATAGCACTATCCATTGACGGCGTACCGTCTTGGAATGTAACGCCCGGTTTCAAGAATATATTTGCTCCCGGTGTTGTGCTTTTCTTTTCAATCGTTTTCTTATCGTGTTCATCTATTTGGCCTTGCCAGAATTTCACACCTAAAGACTGTTGATTAACAACGTGCATGCGTTGACTTCGGTTTTTATTCTTTTCACGTTGCGCATCTTTAAGGTCGCGAACTACGCCAGCCGGTTCTAGTTCATCGTCTATCAATTCGCCTGTGTAATAGCAATATTCACGCACTAATGGGAATTTACCATGCTTATAGGGACTTTCACCTTCTTCTAGTAGTACGTTATCGGCAAATGTCGCATATCTGATTTTAGTATCTGGTATGCTAGTAGGCTTTTTACCTGTAGCCATTAATACAACAAATAAAGGATTATCTTCATCAATTAACCCCTCTTTAGTCATGAATACATTCCGTTTGCCGTATTCCTTATACCAATATTGGACTACACGAATTTTTTTATACTTTTCGTTATACCATAGCGACTCACCGTTAATAGTTTCAACCGTGCCGGCTTCTAGTTCTGTATTGTCATATTTATGACTCAACAAATCAATCTCATTAGCTTTATCCGGATATACCTGTTTTAGCTTTCTTGTGCTTTCCCAACTATACCGGCCAACGAATTGAGCATCGCTTAGGTTTTCTTCTGTGCTTTCTGGATCAACGAAAACATCAAACGGAGAAACGCGGTCGATTTTAATGGCGCCGTCTAACTTAGTGTAGTCAAATTCATAGCTTACCCAATAATTGGCTAAACCGCATATGATTTTATCACGGAAGCATTTGCCTTTATTTCGTTGATAGTGTGCGCGGTCTAAACAGTATTTTGTAATACCTTTCGCAACCCGGCTTATTCTATCATCTTCTTCGCTACGTGGTAAAAAGTCCGGTTCTGTTTCGTTCTGTGATGCATAACCACACAACAGATTAACAGTTGCCCGTATTCTATTAATTGTGATTACAGGGCGGCCAGCTTCACGCAGCTTTTTTAAATCAGCATCGTCCCATTGTTTACCTTGCATGAATGCATAATCTTCGACAGCACTTCGCCGCCAGTTTGACGTAGCACTCAATGCGCTTTTTACGTTCGCCTTTGCTTCATATATATCAAATGTTTGTTCTATATTCATTACTCCACCATTTCAGAACCATATATCATATCGTACATTTGCTCTAGTTGCCATTGTGGCATTGCTTTTGCAAATTCCGCCAGTTGTTCATCTGTATATTTGGCCGGAATAATAACGCCTTTTTCTTCGCGTTCGCCGTATTCCGACTTTAACACCTTATAGGCGTAATCACGTAACGCCTTTTCACTCATACGCCCCATGCAGTAACTTCCCCTTCTGTTTCATCATCATATCTATAACCGTCATTAAATGGTTTCTCCGGTTTCTTAGGTGTGATAGGTCTACTCATGCAAAAATATCTAAACTCATCATATGCATGATCCTCTTGCGTTGTATCAACATCTTCCGGCTTGCTTTCGTCATACACTAATTCTGGTAACGTTCTTAAAATATGTTTGCATGTAGAAAAGAATTTGATTTTCTTCTCCCTTAGATAGGTATGAACCATCATCTTACCCGGAATGCGTTCAGAATTAGACTTTATGAAGTTAATTCCATGACGTGCAAATATTTCAGCAATAGACTCACCTTGAACGCTCCACTTCATGCGGTCGTCTTTCTGCCATATCGCTCTATCAGCTATATCATAAGCATATGTTTCACCCTCGCTTAATCTAGCCATTTCGGCAGCCACTTCATCAGGTGTCAGCTTTAACCCTACATCTGGCTCACCTGTGCAACCGTAATATTCACGATAACAATGCGCAACACCTTCATAATCAATAGCGTACCAATGAATGCTAAAAGGTTTACTAAAACCCCAGTCCATAGAACGAACCCGTATCCAACCTTTCGGTATTTCAAACGGTTCCTCTACATGTATATTTCTATTAAATTCTGTAAATACTTGCCCTATAAATACATCCCAATCGCCATACAAAAACGCTTTCTTTTCTTGTTCTGGTAATGCTTCTAAACGTTTGACATAACTCGGATCGTTCGCCATAAGAACATAGTTATCGTATACTTGCGCTGGTATAAACACCTTTTCAAGTCCAGTAGTTTCATCAATAACAGGATTTTCTCCATAATTAGTGGCTTCTACATATTTACGTTTTACCCAACCATGCCCGCGGCCGCCGGGGTTACAACTCCCGCGGAAACGAACAGGAAAACCTTTTGCACTACGCAAGCAAGCTGTTAATAATTCCGCCGTTCGTTCTGTATGTTTTGTTAGTTCATCAATGCCCAGATAATCAAACTCTTGGCCTTGATAGCTTTCAGCATCTTTATCGTTTTTCACGTATCTAAACAATACCTGGCTACCATTTTTTAAGGTGGCTATGTGCTTTTGGTCTGAATATTTGTATAATTCAGCTGGCACACTTCTAATCCACTCCCTAATCACATTGGCTTCTAAATTTGGGTATGTTTCACGAAATATATAACAATGACTACCCGGATACTTTAAGGCGTAAATAAACACGTCCATAATCAATGATTTTGTTTTACCGCCACCACGAGCACCACCATATACCGCATAAGGCGCTTTTGTGTTGTGGAATATATTTTGTTTTTCATTAGGTTTATAGTCAATTGTTATTTCCATATTTGATAGATTTATACAAAAATGAGATATATCGCCGTGGATATACCTCATTTAATGATAGATTTATGCAATTACCTATTATTCTTTATTCATATTACTAAATATAACCTTAATCGGTTCACCGTCCGCGCCGCTAATTTCTTGTTTGTCAGTAAACAACTTATAACGCTTGCCAAGCAATTCGGCAGCTTTTAGCCTATCATTCAACGCCGGATCTAAACCGAACTGGTCGGGAATATCACCACGCATCGTACTAGACAAAAACTGCATTACCTCGTTAGTATCGGCAATGCTGCTTTCTTGCATTTCTGCTAGCCGTTCATCAATATATTGTTTAACCTCAACTTTTTTCAACAGTCGATTGCCAGCCGAATACGCCGTTCGTTCACTATAACCAGCCTTTATTGCTGATTGCGTGGCGTTCATAGTCTTTAACCATTCTTCTGCAAACGTAAACTCCTTAGGCTTTAATTTAATATCACTCACTACGTTCACCACCTTTCAACACATTAACTAAATATATTAACAACTCATGTGGCTTTAATGTATCGTATTCAGCAACTTTCTTAAATAATTGCCCCTCTTTAAATGGTTTTCGTTTATACTTCTCTGGAAACGCTTCTGCATATTCCGATTCATTATACATGCGGCTCACGATAAATACTTTAAACGGCTTATCCCACTTGCTCCATGATTGGCGAGTATCAATAACATACCTTAAACCTTTCTTGATTTGTAATGCCGTAATTACTTTTTTTATTTTAGGCATGTAGTTCATTGATATTCACCCCCTATCGTAGTATGTTGTTATCTTTTGCTTTCATGCGCCCATGTGATCGCGCACATATACCGGCTACTTGCTTGGCTGCGTGTTGGCTAGTGCAATATGTTTGGCATAAGCCGTCATAATATATTTCGCTGGCCGTGCATTGGCCCTTCTTATTGTTAAGACATTTTGACTTTGTACATATGATATTCACTAGCTTTTCACCACCTTTACAAACTTTTTTGAAAAATTTTTAATTTCCCTATTGACTACTTGCGAAAACGCAAGTATAATTAAGCCATAAGATACATCTGAAAACGCAACTAAGTGAAAAGGAGAAATTAAAATGCTAACACTCAAAGACTTAAACACAAATCAAACATGGAATTTTGAAACAAAGGCTCAAGCATCTGAATTCATTCACAATATGTCATTCGGTTTTGAATGGCAATTAGTAGATACTAGCAAGAATGAAGTTATCGCTAGCCATATTTACGAATAACAATAAAGGCGGTAGCCAAATACTACCGCCAACTATTTAAACCAAAGGAGAATACAACAATGCAAATGACTATTCAAGAAATTAAAAACGCGATCAGATACAACGAATTAAATTCAGTAGAAATCATCAAAGACGCTTATGAAAGCATTAAACATACTAACAAAGGTATTCTCGATGCACTCGGCACCGATGATATAGTCAACTTAACAATGATGCTTAGATACTTGGCTGAAAAATGCGAATTGCTTCGCCGCCGTTCTAACTCATTCGCCGAATGCTTCGCAGCTTTCAATCTTCGGGAAGAAATATTTGATACAGTCGATATATACCAAACCGAAGAAAATAATAGAATCCGCCAGTTGCTAGCGGCTCAATAAATAAAGTTGTATAATTAAATTAATCTAATTAACCAAAAGGAGAATTACCATGTTTAGACTACTTGACGGAAACAAAACAATCGCAACAAACGAAAACGCTTTCGAATTACTAAAAGATGCTACTGACTTCAACGAAAAAGGAAGCCATGCCGCTATATTAACATGGTGCGGAACAGATAAAGACTTCTATGAAGAAGTAACCACATTTAAACCTCAATCAGAATTAACAGATAAGACCTGGATCATTGGCGACGGTGATTATTTCGCAACTATAACCGAAGATGCAACAACCGACGAATTAAACAATGCTCTATCTGAAATTCATTCACCGCTTAAAATCGAAGAAGCATAAAACAACAAAGGCCGCCTATTATAGGGCGGCTTTTTAATTACTCAAAACCAAACACGCTGCACCGTTCCGCACTAAATACAAAACGCATGCAGCACGTTCGATTTTCAATAATTAAATGTTGTTTTTGTTTTATTCAGTTTGTTTGTATGTTCTATACAATACCGGCAATCTATGAAATCGTACAAGTAGTTATGTTATTAAAAAGGTACATATTTTAACAAGGTTGTATCTCAAATGGCACGTGTTCATTGAAAGGAATTCTTGCGCCGGTACTGTATACAACACGCAAGGGGAACGGCCCAATGTTCCCCGTGTGTTGCATCATTTAAAAGGAGAATTAACGCCAATGGCTTTTAAGCATCATATGACAATATAATTATACTATATATGGCGTTTCCGCCTGTTTCCGATATAGTCCGATATAGTCCGTCTTATACCGTTCTAGCCGTATACATGCACGCATAATATGTATGGTGTAAATAATATCCAACTTGTACAAGGCCGGCCGTTTTTAGTTCAGCCGCTTGCGACTTTTCCAAATCTGTAAAGTATCGCGCATGCTTCGCACTTTTGCCGTCGATGTATTCGCGCAATAATAAAATATTCGCTTTCCCTGTGGTGCATGTGTTGATGATATCCGCTGCGGTTTCCCGCTCATCAATCAATGCGCCTATTTCTTTGTGTACTGCATCGCGTTTGCTTTCAAGGCGTATAATTTGTTGTTCCAGTCCGCCCGGGGTTCCGCCACCTGTTAGGCGTTCTTTTGAATAGTCCACGGCGCCTATAGTTGTTATATCTGATTGTAAATGCTTTAGATCTTCTTTCAATGAATTAATTTTCATTGTGATTAATTTGATAGGTTCTAAATATTCTTTTGCTAATTCCCTGTAATCTTTATCCGTCATATTTCCCCCGTATGGTTCATTATCGCATGTTCTTAACTGTTTCCCCTAACATGTTTAAATAGTCCTGTAAATTGGTTTTAATGGCATCATTTACTATTTGGATATTATCAGTTGTTACATAACTAGCGATTAGCATTTTATACATAGTATCTTTTGTAGGAATTAATACCGTGATTAAAGCACTAACCGCAAATACAATAAACAACGCAATCATTTTGCCTTTGTGTGGTTTAAGTTGTTCCCGTGCATAATCATCAATGATATACATAACACCAGTAACAAGCGTTATGAACGCCAACGTAATAAAAACAATGTTATTTACCACGTCCAAATTATGTAAAACCTCAATCAAATACAAATACATTGGGTTGATAATAGGCATTACACATTTCCCCTTTCGCCTACTAATATTATATTAAAGGGGCGTTTATTTCGCCCCTTAGCGGTTTTTATCAGTCTAATATGACGCCTTCCATTTGCGCCCTAATTTCAAGGATACGCATGTATTCACTCATTACAATTTCTTGTTGCTTTAACAATTCAACCGGGCATGTAGGTTTAAAATCTAATGTTCCAGCATCAAACTTTACTAGCATTTTATGCAATTTCGCTTACCAATTCGCTAATATCAATATTATTTTCCATTTTTATTGCCCCCTTGTTATTTCCCCGTACTACCAATTCCACCAGTTCCGCGCGCCGTTTCGGTTAATTCGTTGACCTCTAACAACTTTAATGCGCCTACTGGTACAAGAATACCCTGTACTAATCTATCGCCCTTTTGAATTAAATATGCATCATCGCTGGTATTATGTAGTATCGCTTTTATTTCGCCCCTATAATCCGCATCAATCACACCGAACGAATTCGGAATAATTAACGGCGTTTTACTCATGCTAGATCGTGGTGCCAGCATCAACATATACCCCTTTGGAATTTCTACCGCTAAACCCAGCGTTACATATTGCGTTTGATGCGGTTCTATAACTACGCTTTCCGGCTGGTAAAAGTCCATGCCAGCAGCATCTTCGCTGCCAACTTTCGGCATCAACACACCGGGCAAGCATCGTTTTACTTTGATAATATCTGCATTATATCGCTTATCACCAAACAAAAACCGTTTAATTTTGTTGATTATACCCATTTTAAACCCCCATATATTTCCTTATTTCAAAAGTTGCTCTAGTACGGCGTTTCGCCTATCCATAATACGAACTTCCGCCCGCGGGTTTTCTTTATCTATACCCGCTATGCAGCTTTCACCATAAGAACATATCCATTTATCATCATCAATAACTTTGGCTTTTGTTAATATATCGCTAGTCGCCTGTAGCAACCCGATTAAGTCCGGCCAACTTCTTTTATTAGGCAAATAATATTTACATTCAACAACTACAATGCCAGATATATGCAGTTTCTTGCCAGCTAGTTGCCATAAACAAGCATCTTCATAATTTCTATACGCTTCTGACGGAATATAACCCCGCTTATTACCGTTTTTAACTATTTGCCCGTGGTTCTTTTTAGTAATCGGGCGGCCTTTGAATACTATGTCAATCACGCTCATTTTCTGCTAGCCTCGCATTATTTTCTTCATAACTCCACAACATAGTATTTTTGGAATGACTCCACGATGTACTACCACAAGGAAAACAACATATAAATCCTTTTTCGCCTACACCAGCAAAATATAATTTCTGTTCACCGAATAACGTTTTAACAATTATTTGCGTATCAACTGGTACCTTATCCCATTCCACAATACCCAGCAACGCACCAATAGAATATTTATCGGTTTTAGGACTTAACCCCAGTACCTTGCACGGAATACGCGGGGTATTATCGCGCACCTTGAAATTACCGCCGTTTTCAATAAATGTTGGGTTTACGAAATAGGCATATACACCGATTATTTTAATATCGCGGTACCCCTCATCGTACATTTCTTGCAATAGCCATTTTTGCTCATTCGTCATAATTTAATTCTCCTTTTGTTGCTAATAAGTACTTCATCTGTTCCATAACATGACCTAAAAATGTTTCCATTGTTCCGTTAAAATTCTGCATTGTCATTTTTGGAATTACTTGCCGTAATCGCCACGTTTTCCTTCCGTTTTTAACGTTGTATTCAATCATAATACAATAGGAATCTACTGTTACCTTTGGTTTTAAAATTTCACCACCAATAACCACGGTTAAAGCACTTGCAAATTGTTCTTGTGTATACCATTCATCGCTTTTAGTGCCTTTTATTAATGCTTGTTTCATCGATTCCGCCTTTCAAGATTTAAACCAGCATCCAACAGGCGATTTCTAACAAACGTACCAGATACACTATATACGCTTGCAATCTGTCTTATGCTTAACCCTTCATTACGTAATTTAATCAATGCACTTGTTTCAATATCTGGGTATGCCGGTTTTCGTTTTATTTCTTTCCTTAACCCCAGCACGGATAATGCTGCATCTGCGGTTTTTCTGCTATATATGCAAGCACCCAACGCAAGCCAGTTTCCTATATATACCGTACTCATTCGTTCGCCACTTCCTCAATTTCAATTAAACACGCAATAGGCGATACAAAAACTTTTGTATTTGTTACTGCATCTTCAAACCCAATAAGTTTTTTATGGCCCAAATTAACATTTGTTATAACCTCTAAAAAATTATAGAATTCGCTTTTTGCCAAGCCCAATTTAAACGAATTTGTATTGTAAATTCTTGTTGATCCGCTTTGAAATACTTTTATTCGTAACATATTTACCTCTCTATATATTGTTCACATCGTTTTAAAATATCTTTTACCAACTCCAACGGAATATTCGACCTCGTGTTATATCGATTTATTCCTTTTATGTTTAACTTATTGAATTTAATTTGATTTTTTATATTATCTTTAAGCAACTTTAAATTTATATTGCTACCAAATTTTGTAGGTTTCTTGATTGGGTAATCATAGTTGTTGTAATATGTCATGTTTTCATATGGTATATCAAACCCTATTACATTTGCTATATATTCCCATATTCGCCCATATGCTGGGTTTTCAATCACGAATACTTTAGGTTGATAACGTTCAATGATTTTTAATGTGTTGTATATGCACATTTCACCGTTAATACGTGTTAGGAATGACTTATCATATTTGAATTGGTAGTTTTCATAATCAATGTGATTTCTGATTGTGAATTTACTTCCTTGTTCATATTCATCAAATAGATTAATAGTCATATCCTTTTCTTGTTTCCAACACGCATTACCGCTTTTCATCGCACTTGCTACACTCCAGCTTTCGCAAGGTGGACTAGCTAGAATAACATCTGGTCTATCTAGCTTGTCCAACTGCTCCCATAGTGCGTTAGGTTGATGTAATGTATTAATCGCTAAGTCTTGATTAATGCACGCATCGCCAATACCTATTGATGTGATCGTGTGTTGCCCCCCCATATTCATGTTATATTCATCTACCGCTTGACGATAACAGCCGTTGCCGTCATCAAACAATCCCCATATATGCATTTTCACCTTCCTAATATTTACCTATACGCCGCTTGATGCGGTTTTTATTTGTCTTGATATACCCGCACACATCACTCAGAATATAACAGGCTTCTATTTCTTCTTTACGGCTTAACCTGTATTTTATATAGGCCGCGCATGTACTATGGCAGCCTATTGCCCTAGACTCACAATCTTTACACGGCACCTTCAATATTAATCACCCCTTACTATTCCCCATATGCATGTTTCACCACTCATAGAGTGTGCATCATATTCTAGCAACCATTTCAAGCAATGCCGCCCGTGCTTGAATTCATCCGGCTTATTCCTAGGCCCAGGACTTGCATAAGTTACCGCTTCAACCCATTCGCAATGCGCTTCGTATATATACCACGGATACATAAGGCAGTACGCTTTTATGTATTGTTGTTTACGTTTTGTTTGTACTGTTTTCATAGTGCGCCTTTTTTAATTATTTCCATTAACGCGCCGGCAAGCAATGCTAAAGCAAACGTTGATACAAATAAACCCAATACCGTATTACCAGCAATACCAAATAAACCTAATAACCATAGCACCATTGAAACAATGAACGCTAAGCCTAAAGCCTTTACTAACATCGCAAGTACTACATACACCAACAATGCAACATTTTTCATGCTTTTATCTCCTTATTTTCAAAAGGGTTTATCGTTTCACACACCACAAAAGAAGTATTGTTGTATCCGTGGCGGTTTTCCCATTTACGAAACACATCGGTTAATTCCGCTTGTAATTCGTCTATATGTTCTTGTTTTACACTTAAAAGGTAATCTTCCGACCATTCCTCAATTTCATCGTCTAAATCACCACATACAATCTCTTCAATAACTCGTTCAGCATTAACAGTAGGAACATAATAATATGGATTTCCAACCCTAATTTTTGGTACTTCGTAAGCTGGATAAGTATCCGCAAAATCTTTTACAGCATCTTCAATGCTTTTTTCCGGCCAACCTACACATTCATCGATTACCCAGCACCATTCATTCTCATTTTTTACTAGCATTTTTCACCTCTTAGATTAGAACGGAATATTTTCAGCGTTCCCATTATCATCTGCAAAACTATCAAAATTACTTTCTGTTGCCGCATCATTTAAAGCGGATACCCCAACGAAACCAGCGATTACTTCCGTTACATATTTCTTTTGGCCGTCCTGTGTTTCGTAGCTTCTTGTTTGAATTCGACCCTCTACAAATAGGCGGTTTCCTTTTCTGTAGGTTCCTACTGCTTCACCCAGCTTGCCCCAAGCAACGCAATTAACGAACGCCGTTTGTTCTTTTGTTTCGTTTGTAGCACTATCAACATATGTATTGCTGGCTGCTACTGTGAAAGTGGCAACCGCTCTGCCAGATTGCGTATAACGTACTTCCGGATCACGTGCAAGATTACCCAATAATTGAACACTATTCATAATATATTTCCCTTTCTATTTTCTAATTCTACTGGGGAAATTCGCTCATTTTACCCCTTCTACTATTTCGTCCTTATGATTTATCGTTGACAGCTTAAAACTTCCATACAACGCATTTAAACGATTTTTTCCATTTTAAATAATTCATCTAGCGTTAAATTTGTTTGTAATTCATTATTTATGAATTCTTGAATTGCCAACATTTCTGTTAATCTGAAATCAACTTCGTAGTGTTCCTTTCTTTTGTACGTTTCTTTTCCTATTCCAACATAAGCCGCCATATCTGATTGAGTGTATCCCAATAATTCCCTATACTCGATTAATTTCGGAAATACATTGTATTTCTTATTCATTTCAGCACCCCCAGAATTAACGCTTTCCCCTCTTCCGAAATATTCGCTTTTTCAACAGCACTTTTAAGGTCTATAGGCTCGTACTTTTTAGCCTCAATCAAATAGCCGTTATCCAGCATCTTAACTTCTGTTTGTTTCGGCATATTAAGTTCTGCGCGCTTCCGTGCTTCCATTAAAAGGCCGTTATTCTTGATGCTTTCCGCAATTTCCATGTTCTTTTGTTCGCGTGCTGCCAGTTGTTCATATGCTTTACAAAACTGGCTCATTGCTGCGCTTTCGTTGTAGCTTTGGCAATTTCTTGGGTCAAAGAAATGCCATACAGTTTTAGCCGCTAGTCTTGTAATGCCTTCCAGTTCATCAAGGCCTTTTTCATAACCTACGCTACTGGCTTTCTTTCTGACTACGCCCCATGCATCTTGCGCTATTAATCGTTCTTCTTTTCCGTTTACATATTCGGAAATTTCCGCTGCCTTCTTGCGAATAGTGGCAACAGTTGGAATAAATTCACATGTATTAATGCATTGCTTGATTGCTTCCGCTAGCGTAACCGGGTTAATATCTGCCAGCATATAGGCGTACATTTTAACTTTCGCACTATCGAATTTGTCATATATCAATAGTTGGCCCGTAGCTTTCAACGTTTCCGGTTTCATCTGTTCCCCTTTCTGCCGCATCAATTAGCGCGTTTAATTCTGCAATATTTCTTTCTGTATCAGTCATTGTAGCCGTTTCATTACTGTTTAAGTACGTATCAAAATGGCTTGGCGCAAATAGAGTTTTCGGCGTTAAGTACTTTTCTAGTTTTGTACCTTGCCATTCACGGCATTTTTTATCAATCACCGTTTTAAAATCGTTTACCGTGTATCCCTCTTTCAATCGTGATCTAATCGCCTGTACATATGGTTTAGTTGTAGGCTTGAATTTTGAACCGGTTTTAAGATTAAGATATTCGATAATTTCAAAGTGAGATTTATCCACATCGTCATGTGTAACATGACAAGATATATCTAACCTATCCTTACCTTCCCTTACCTTACCTAACCTATCCTTACCTATGGATACAGTTTGTATACATTTTGTATCCATACTGGATACATCACTTTTTAACGTGTACGTTTTATCCTTTTGAATGTTTAGTAAATTGCGTTCCGGCAACGTGCTTGGTTTATACCTATCATTCTGAATATAGTTATGAATTTTCCAATCTTTGATAACTACAACACCACTTTCAAAAGGTATTACAAATTGTTTTGCAGTTAATACTTTCATATCATCGTCTTTTGCCCCAATCATTCGCATAATTGACTTCGGGGCGTTTATAAAGCCGTCATCGTCAGCATCTAGCAACATATGAAAGTATAGGTTTTGTGTTGTTGCCGGCATATCTAAGAATGTATCGGACTTGATAATTGATTTTGACATCATTCTTCGTTCTGCCATGTAATACCCTTGTTCCTTTCTTTTAATACTTCGCGTATTTTCTTGGCGTTGATGCCATGTGCTTTTATATGACAATCTCTACACAAACAAGCTAAATTGCTAAGGTTTGAAAGTCCGCCATGTGACCTAAATTCAATATGATGTACTTCGGTTGCCATTGCACCACATAGCACGCATAACCCATTATCTCGTTCATACGCCCATTTTCTCGTGCGGGTGTATAGAACGTTATCAAGTTTCTTTCGTTTGTTCATTTCCCCATTCCTGTAGTATTGAATTAATATAATCGTTGTTTTCAATCGGTATATTTAGCTGGTTGCACTCATCGATAAGTGCATCAATCAAACGCCGCATTTCGTCTACTGTGTAAACGCTGCTACCATGATATGCGCGGATAATTGTATATCCTTCTGTTTTAGCTGGGCCGGCATCTTCTGCATGCCACCCCAACCCGTGGCCTTGCCAAATTTCAATAAAACGGTCTGTAGCATCGTTTTTAATTGGTAGATAGGTAAATGTACCAGCTTCTTGAATAACGCGCTTGTACACGTCATTTTTTGAAATGTAGGCGTTTTTTGAAAGTTCATGTGCTATCTTTTCACACAATACCCATGCATACGCGTTGGCATTTAATGAACGGCGTTTTACTTTCTTTTTGATTTCAACGATATACTCAATGTTAGGGTCTAACTTGCTTAACATTTCATCTATAGGGGCCGGAATTAATACGTTCCAGCCTATAGACTTTATTAAGTTAATTCCCTTTGTAACCCATTTCATTAAATGCGATCTCCAGCATCTTCATGCATCAATGCTTGTTCGTCATTGTCATATAGGGTAAATCCTTTGTTTTCTTCTTCCCCGTATTTTTTCAACCATTCAAGGGCCGCCACCATTTCAAAGGCATCTAACATCGCAAGGCGCGGTTTTTTAAATTCTGCCGCAATGTATTTGGTGATTTCTGCTGGTGGTACATTTTTTTCTTTTTGTATTTTTAGAAATTCATCGTATCCGGCAACGTGCTTTTCTTTTGTTGGTTGCGGTTTCGGTTTCGGTTGCTGCTGCTTAGTGCCTTGTGAATTATCCATAAAGTCGGCATCTTTTGTATCATCAATACAGAATAGGCCGTTTAACGCGTACTTTCTGGCATAAGATGATGCGGAACCGGTAATTTGACTTTCGTCCATGCCTTTTTTGTCTTTACTTTCACGCGCAAATGCAGTAGTTGCTATTTCGTCTTTTCCGTCTGTTACTTTTGCCGTTGCCTTGATGTAAAATCTATCACCAATCATTACAATTTCATCGCTTAACAACGGTACAATTTCATGTTTAGCACATAGCGGTTTAACCGCCTCTAGGATATCTTCGCAATTCCGGTAATTGTAACCACCGAATTTATTAAACTGGCTTTTAGGTGCCTTCAATTCTGCTTGTATTTCGATTAATTTTTGTTGTAATGTTTTTGCTGCCATGCGATCACCTACTTAATATAGAAATTTTGGTTTACTTTAATTTCTGCACCTTCCACCACTTCGCCGGATTTAATGGCCTTTTTAATGGCTGTTTTGTCGGCTTTGATTTCAACTTTTGTAAAGTCCGCCGGAATTACATCTAAATTTGTAATTTCAACACTTTCGCTTTTACGGTACCCGCATTTAAAAGTGCCTACGGTTAATGCATCAATTCCCTTTTGTTTCATTGCGTATTCAACGTTATTTTTCAAACGTTCAACCGCATTTTCCTTCGCCTTTTTGATTTTTGTTAGGCGGTCAATTTCAGTTTTTATGCCTTGAATATCGCTTTCTACATTCACCATGTACATCGCGGTATTTTCTAGTTTTTCTTCGATTGATACGTTAATCATTTCTAACGTATCTTGAATTGCTTGAATTTCTTCTTCCGTTTCTGCTGCTTCAAGCATTGCGGATAGTTCTGCGTAATCTTTGTTTAATTCGTAAATACTAGCCATTTTGCAACCCCCGTAATACGTTTAATACATCATCGTATGTTTCTACTTCGTCAACTGCCGTACTAGATGGGTACCCTTTTATAGAGCATACGAACGATTTTTTAGCAATTGTATCTCTAACATAAATGTAATGATAAAAAATACCATACGAATTAGCCGTTATTTCTAAAGCCATATAAATATTAGGGCTTTTATTGCTTTTCTCTTCCTCAATTTTTTCGAACCGTTCTAGCAGGTCTACAACTTTTCTTTTATCCATATTTTCTCCTTGCCACCTCAACTACATCGTTGTATGATGTGGTTAAGATGCTTTCTCATGGTTTGCATCGTTGCCCAATGGTAGTTGCCGCTACTGTTGGGCATTTCTTTTAATTTCATCAATGTATATTCCGCCGCATAATAACAATATCCCAATAGTGATTTGCAAGCATGCTTCGTACATTGTGATGCGGTCTAGTTCTAAACTTCCAGGCGTACCAGCTAGGAATACCGCACCGATAATTTTAATAATAGTGAGTAATCGCATTACATTTCTCCCGTAATCATCAGCATTTGGCTGGTGATTTTTTTTATACCTTGTTTGAGTTTCGTGTTTTCCGTTTCAAGTTCTTCACATCGTTTTAATAATTTGCGGTAGTTATACGCATTGCATTCGTTTTCTATACCCGCCACATTTTGAATTTCTTGTACTGAAAACAATAACCCTGGTAATTTTTCAATGGCGTGTATTACACCATTATTTCTTAAGTTGTACACCGATGATTTAGAAATGCCTAACACATCGGCCACTTCATCGACGGTATACGTTAGTTTCATTTAGTATCTCCTTTCATTAATTCAGATAACCCACAATTAAAATAATGGGCTACTTTTACGAGATTACTTACATTCGGCGATTGTTCCCCATTTTTCCAACGAGAAATCACGCTTTCACTAATTCCGGTTTCTTTGGATAGTTTGTAAGCGGTAATGCTTTTTTCGTCCATTAAACGAAAAATATTTCGTACTACTGTTTTTATGGTTTACACCCCCTTATTTAATTTGTTATACTTGCGATATAGCAAGCGTTAGTATCCAACACCGCACTTGCTATACCAGATTTTTAAGACACTTACGATTTCATAAGTACCTTATGGCTTTATTGTACTTCCGTTTTAGTAAGTGGTCTAGTAAACATTTTATAAAAATGTTAAGCTGTGAATTTATATTTAGCGAGGTACATCATGCTATACAACAAAATCGAGGAATTAATGCGAAAAACTGGCGTATCAGCATATCAAGTTTCAAAAGATACCAACATTCCACAAAGTGCATTTTCACGTTGGAGAAAAGGAGAAAGTAACCCTAGTTTAAAGAATATTAAAATATTATCGGAGTATTTCGGTGTACCAGTAAGTTATTTTACTGACGGCGTAGAGGGAACGCCGGTTATTAAAGTAAAAGAGAGAAAAATTGATTTAAAGAAAATTACAGATAATACATTGATTTGTTATTATGGCGATCGCGAACTAACAGAAAAACAAAAATTGAAATTACAAAAAGTGTTAAAAGCAGTATTAGACGATTAATATATTCAAGGGGATTTGTTAGCATGTTAAATATGGTTTTAGATTTGATTAAGTCGCACGGCTCAAATGAACCGCGCAACATTGCAAGCAAGTTAAATATTAAGGTTTATTACAAACCTATGCCCGCATGCGTTAGCGGCGTTCTAGTCAAGCCAGAACTAAAAAAGGCTATCATCATTAATAGCCGTTTAAGTAGACGTCAACAACGCATGGCGCTGGCGCATGAATTGGGGCATGTGCTGCTTCATAGTGAATACAATCTATTTGACGAATTAGATTGTAATTTGCGGAAGAAGTTAGACGATGATGCGGATACATTTGCAAATATATTACTAAATAGAGGGAATTATGAAACAAAAAAACGCAATTAACATAGCATTTTGCCAAAGTATAGCGTATTTAATTATTGGTTTATTCTTGGGGTATATGCCATGGTCCGAACACCGCTATATATTAATGCTTATACTATTAGCGCTAGTTATAGGCGCTCATTACATCGCTAAATATATGTTTAAAGAAATGGAATGATATAATGCAATACAATTTCACTATAAGAAAAAAAGATAAAGGGTTTCAGATTATAGTGAGCTATAAGGATGGCTATAAGTGGAAACAGAAATCTAAACAGGGTTTCGCCACGCAAAGAGATGCTAAACTTTATGGGCAACAAATAGTCGATAACCTAAAAAAGACTATCACCACGCCAATTGATGATAGTCTTAGTAATATTACTTTTATTGAATTGTGCAATTTATATTTGAGTGAAAAAGTGGATATTGCACACAACACACGATTAACATACTCATATATCGTCAAAAATCTGTCTGTATTGCACGATTTGAAAATTAGAGATATAACATATCAAACACTACATAAAACGCTCTCTGCGTGCGAATATGCCAATCGTACGAGGAATATGTATGTTACCTTTTTAAAATCGGTATTCAAATTCGCAACTAATACATACAAACTCATTGCGATCAATCCAGCAAAAGAATTGAAAAATTTCACATCAAAAATATATAAGAGTTTAACCACATTCACAAATGAAGAATTAGACCTATTGTTGTTATCCTATATCGATAACAAATGTATTCATGCATTGTTGAGTACGGCTAGATATACGGGGGCAAGGTACGGAGAATTGTTAGCCTTAACATGGGATGATATTGATTTAATCAATCACACGATAAGTATTAATAAGCAATGGTGTAGAATTGCCAACGGCTACGGATTTTCTCATACTAAAACAAAGAATAGTATCCGTACTATCCCTATTCCGCCCGTATTAGTTGCAACACTTACAGAATACAAGGATCACTCTCAATCAGAACGCTTGTTCAACTACAACACAAGCAGCACCAACAATATTAACTATGCAATGCGGTTAGTAGTCCCCGGCAAAACCATTCACGGGTTTAGGCATACCTACGCTACTACCCTACTTGCTAACGGCGTAGACATAAAGACAGTAGCTAGTCTATTAGGCGACAACGTAAATACCGTAATAAATGTATATGTGCATTATTCTGATGAGATGCGAAGAAATGCCGCTGAAAACGTGGCAAATATTTTTGGGTGAATTTTTTGACGATTTTTTGACGAAATAAAAAGACCCCTTGATAATACAAGGGGTTTAACCATAAATTTTATATCTAATTCATTATAACGAAAAAGCCTTGAATAGTCAAAGAATTCAAGGCTTTTCTATTGATATACAACTAGAAATATAAAATGGATACCATTTCTGGTATCCATTCTATATTTCACTCGATTAAATCAACGTAGAAAGGTAATTAATTGAATAATCGATCATATTATTTTAATTCTGGTTCAATCAAACCATAGAAACCATCATGTCTGCGGTATACTACATTCATTGTTTCTGTTTCCGCATTGAAGAACATGAAGAAATCATGGCCAATCAAGTTCATTTGCAAGATAGCTTCTTCTACATCCATAGGACGAACAGCAAAATGTTTACGTTTTACTACTTCAATTTTTTCTTCTTCTACAGGTGTATCTAGAGGTGCTACATCTGGATGGAAAGCTTCTTGACGTTTAAAGCGTTTTGCCAAACGAGTTTTATGTTTATGAATTTGGCGAACGATTTTATCTACTACTAAATCGATTGCTGCATACATATCATCATTTGTTTCTACACCACGAAGTACAATTTTATCAACGAAACATGTAATTTCAATTGTTGCTTTATCACGCACTACAGATAACACTGCTTGTGCATCTAACTCATCATCAAAGTAACGGGTTAACTTACCCAATCTTTTTTCTACATACTCACGAAGAGCCGCTGTTACTTCAATGTTTTTACCTCTAATTGCTACTTTCATATGTCAACACCCTTTCTAAAAATTAACGACCAGTTGTTAGAATGTTCTTATTATTCTATTTCTGGTGTCTTAATTAGTATTTCTACATCTACATATAAAACTCCTCTTTTTTGATTAAAATTTTTATATTTTTTGTAGAAATATGTATTGCACACTATTAAATGTGCAAAAAATCCCAACAAATAAGGTGTTGGGATTTTTTAAATTTAGTTTTTATGTAATATTTAGTATGTGTTTACGCTTTTACAACATTTGCTGCTTGTGGACCACGATTGCCATCAACAATGTCAAATGTTACATTTTGGCCTTCAGATAAAGATTTAAAACCTTCGTCTTGAATAGCAGAGAAATGAACGAATACATCGCTGCCATCTTCTCTTTCAATAAAACCATAACCTTTTTCTGCACTAAACCATTTTACTTTACCTAACATGGGTAATATCCTCCTATAAAATATATATTGTCTTACTGTCTTGCTCTATATTTGTATAATAACATAGCATGTATAAAATATCAAATTACAACACATGTATTTCATTTAAATTATTATGCATATCCAACTATTAGAAATAAATATATTTTATTCTTAATTCCTCTTATTTATTGGATTTATTCTATATATTCTATAGTATTTACACTCATATTTATTTCATTATAATTTAAATATATAAGTAATATACATACTTTTTGCACAAAAATATGTATAAATCCTATATATATCACAAATATTTATATCTAATATCTATTTATATGAATTAACAGATATAGAGAAATCTTTGAATTATAGTATTTTCTATATTTAATATATGTAATTTATCAAAATTTGTTATATCTTGTCACACAGCAAAAAAGCACTCATAAATACATACCAAGTAATTATGAGTGCTGTCCCAGAGAATTTATAAAATTTTAGACAAGAACAATTTAGTTCTATCACTTGTAGGTGCATCAAAGACCTGTGCTGGTGTACCATCTTCTAAAATTTGACCACCATCTACAAATAGGACTCTATCAGCAACTTCTTTAGCAAATCCCATTTCATGGGTTACAATAACCATTGTCATGCCTTCATCAGCCAATGATTTCATAACATCTAATACTTCTCGTACCATTTCAGGATCAAGAGCCGATGTAGGTTCATCAAAAAGCATAACCTTAGGCTTCATCGCCAATGCACGTGCAATAGCAACACGTTGTTTTTGTCCGCCCGATAAGGAATCTGGATACATATTAGCTTTATCAGCTAATCCAACGCGTTCCAATAATTTAAGAGCCACGTCTTCTGCATCCTTTTTACTAGTTTTTCGCACATTAATTTGAGCTAGTGTTAAATTATCCAATACTGTCATATGTGGAAAAAGATTAAAATTTTGGAACACCATGCCTACTTCTGTACGAACTTCATTCAATTTTTTCTTATCAGATAGATCCATGTTATCTACGATTACATGACCACTAGTTGGTTCTTCCAAATAATTCATAGTACGCAAAACCGTACTTTTACCAGAACCAGATGGACCAATAATTACGACAACTTCGCCTTTTTCAATGCGTAAATTAATGCCTTTTAATACTTCATTTTTACCAAATGATTTGCGCACATCTTTTAATTCTATCATTTTACGTTATATTTCCTTTCAAGATAAGCAACTAATCGAGAAATCGGAATCGTCATACATAGATAGATAATAGCAACCGTTCCCCAAATTTCAGTAGCCGCATATGTTTTGGCGATAATTAACTGACCGCGACGCATCAATTCTTCAAAGCCAATAACAGAAACTAGAGAAGAATCTTTCAACATAGCAATAAATTCATTCCCCAACGGAGGGATAGATGCTTTAAACGCTTGTGGAATAATGATAAAGCGCATAGTTTGCCACCAAGACAAACCTAAAGAACGCCCTGCTTCCATTTGTCCTTTATCTACAGATTGAATGCCTGCGCGGAATATTTCAGATACATATGCACCAGAGTTGATACTACATGCTGCACAGGCTGCCACATAAGGATCGATTCGTGTGCCAATGATTTGAGGCAACGCAAAGTAAATCATAAAGATTTGTACCAACATAGGGGTACCACGAATAACGTCTACATAACATTTAGCAATGAGTCGAATGATTACAAAATTCGACATTCTAGCTAAGGAAACAATTAAACCAATAATGAAGCCACAACTTACAGCAACAGCTGTAATTTTAATGGTCATTAAAGCACCATATAATAATAATGGTAAATTATTAGTTATGACATTCCAGTCCATTTACAACTCCCTAATTATTTAAAATCCAACACAACAGGCATATCTGCAGGTGCATCTACATTAAACCATTTTTTATATAATGTATTAAATTCACCATCTACTTTCATATCAGCAATAGCCTTATTAATCTCCTCTTGTAAAGCTTTATTATCTTTATTCAAAGCCAAACCTAAGTACTCTTTTGTATTTGGATACGGCAAGATTTGAATATGCTCATCAGGATGTTTTGTGCTGTAATATTGAGCAACTGGTAAATCAATAACAGTAGCATCAACACCACCATTTTGCAACTCTAACAACGCTTCATTACTATGATCAAATTCTTTTACAGAAGTACCTTCGATCTTATGAGCTAAATCGGAACCAGTTGTCCCCATTTGAGCAGCAATTTTTTTATTCTTTAAATCGTCTAAGGAATGAATGCTATTAGAATCTTTATATACAATAGCTAATGCATTTTCATAGTATGGAGATGAGAATAATACCTTTTCACTACGCGCTTTAGTGATTGTCATACCAGAAGCTGCCACATCAATATCATGTGTATTTAATGCTGGAATCAACGCATCAAAGGCAACGTTTTTAAGTTCTACATCTTTGTTAATACGTTTGCCAATTGCACGAATCAAATCGATATCAAACCCTGTATAATCTTGAGTCTTATCGTCTTTAAATTCGAATGGTACAAATGTAGCATTTGTGCCAACAATTAACTTATTATTAGACGTTGTTGTAGAAGAAGATCCACAACCACCAACTAAAGATGCAGCCATAACAACCATTAAACTACCGAAAACTAATTTTTTTACTTTTTTATTTAGCATCTTCTTAACCTCATATATAACTAAATTCATTTATATAGTATATATACATGGAATAATTATGTCAATAATAATGTATATAACATTTTTAAAATTCCATATTTTAATGATTTTTCAATTAATTTTTATACACATTATGTATTAATATACACTTATTGTATACAAAATATAGCTTAACAAACGCAATATCTACAATTTTCATTTATACATCTGTATAAATGAAAAAAGCACATGAGAAAAGCCTCATGTGCCCGTTATACGGCTGACCTGGTCTTTGCCCCCACACTCGCCTGCTGGAAGGTTCGCTCATAAGCCCATGGCTCCCCACTACTACTCCTCTCGGTTTCCCGGCAGGACTTACATCTAAGCCGCACCATGCTCACAGCCCTTTGGACTGCTTATGTGGATCGTTTTGCCTGCGACTGGCCTCGACTTACAACCACAGACCCGTATTTTAATATTATAGATTATAAATTATATCTATGTCTATATCTTTATTATTTGCAAATAATACAAACATATGTACTTATCAATATCACTATTGTGAGAATAAAAAATGCAAGTCTTAATTTCAATGTATAGAAAATAGGAATAGGAATATAAAATAATTCTTCATTTTTATATTATAATTCTTAAAACACGATTTTTACATCCCATTCTTAATGCATTCCTTTTTTGTCAACACTTTCTATTATGCTAAATATGAATACCTATTCAAAAACCAAACATTATACCGATACACAAAGCATAAAAATTGTTGTATAATACGAATACTATTAAAGAAGAACGGACTATAAGTTGTACGATGTAAAGTCCTTGGGGTTTGGACTTTACATATTTGTATAGTAGAGGGGTTTATTATGTTTATGTTATCATTGATGCAGCCGTCCGGGCTGTATGAACTGGAGAAAGATAGTTTAGAGGCCATTAGTGCTCAACTATTACAAATGATACAAATGAAAAGCTATCACTTGTATACACACTCTGTACAAGTCTCCAATTATGCAGTTAGTATTGCTGCAAAAATGGGATTGCCATTAAATGAAATTGAACAAATCCGTCATGCTGCACTATTACATGATGTAGGTCTTTTGATGATTCCTAATGCGATGATTCAAAAAGCACCATACTTGAACAAGCAAGAAATGTCAAAATATAAACAACATGCTGCTAGTGGTGCTAATATGATTGAAAACTATCCATGTTGTCAACAAATCCTATCATATATTCGTTACCATCATGAAAAATGGGACGGCTCCGGATATCCAAAACATTTACGTGGCGCCAACATTCCACTTGGGGCACGTATCATTGCTGTTGCGGATTACTATGATTCCACTGTGAATCCATCCACTGAATTTTGGGCAAAAACAAAAGCTAAAGCAAAAGAAGAATTGTTTAGCGCATCAGGTTCCCTATTTGATCCAGATGTTGTAAAAGCATTTATCGATGTACTAGGTTAAACAACATAATTAAGGCTGTAATAGAACTAAAATCTATTACAGCCTTTTATTTTTAAAAACTACCACTAGCTAATGTCAATGCTTCAATATATTGAGGATGATATGCTTTTAGTATTCGTGCAGCTGACTCTAAGGTAGCTCCTGTCGTAAATATATCATCAACTAATAAAATCCGCTTGTCATATAACAACGAGGAATCGAAAGTTTCCTTCCACATAAATGCCTTATCGATTGTGCTATGACGTTCACTACCAGATAAGCTCCACATTTCTTTATGGGTATCCATTTTATATAAACAATCAAACCATTTATAACAGACCTCTTTTTCAGTATTATATTCTATAACTCCATTTACACTAGCATTTCTTCTATTACTATCAATACATTTAGAATTTGAAAATGACAACACCCAATCATAAAAAAATAGATCCACCTGATTATATCCTCTAACTTTCTTTTTTTCTGCACTTGATGGTATAGGAATCACATAATGAGGCCTATAATCGTGCATCCTCAAGTTGTACGATGCTAAAAAAGGAGCAGCCCCTTTGGACTGCTCCTTTTTTTCGTTAAATTTAACGTCATATATCATAGATTTAATACCACCTCGATAGTCAGCTAGAATCCAAGCAGAATCTAGCGAGGATAGTAATTTAGATGGCACTTGTCTTACATGTAGAACTTCTTCAATACAAGTATCACACCAATCCCCTTGTTGTTGTACATGGGTACCACAATGAGGACAAACAGGCGGAAATAAAAAATCAAATAGATTCATTATCCATCACATCTTCCTTGTAAACGTTCTTTAAATAATGTATATCGTTCTTCACCATTAACCGTTTTAACAGCACGCTCTACAGAACTCTTTGTACCAATCATGATAACCTTTCGCTTGGCTCTTGTCACGGCAGTATAGAGTAAGTTCCGTTGTAACATACCACCGTACATAGGAACAAATGGTATAATAACAACACCATATTCACTGCCTTGACTTTTATGAACCGTTATCGCATAAGCAGGCATAATCATATGCGCTTCATCAATAGATATGCGAACCTCTTTATGAATAAAGCGAATGCAAATATCAGATTTGGTAATGGCATAAATAACGCCGATTTCACCATTAAAAACTTCTAATTCGTAATTGTTAAGAACTTGAATTACCTTATCACCAACGCGGAATGTAATTCCATTAACACGTACTTCCCCTTTATAACTATCTGGAGGATTTACGGATTGCTGCACATATTGAGATATACTTGTACTGCCAGCCTTACCTCTACGCATAGGCGAAATGATTTGAATATCAAGTTCATCATCGACAAATTCTTTTTCCCGTTTATACACATCAACGATGGCTTTCATCATATCACCAAGAGAGTTAACGGAAATGAAAGTGAATTCATCACTAGTCGTATCAAGATTTGGCATTTCACCACGGTTAATAGCATACGCACTATCGACGATACTATTACCAGAACTTTGACGATAAATATGTTGTAATCGCGTATACGGAACCATATCACTATCAAGTAAATCTTTCAATACGAATCCAGCACCTATAGGAGGTAGCTGATCCACATCGCCTACGATAATGACATGAGCCTCATGAGGAATCGCTGACATTAGAGAATAAAATAATCGCACATTGAGCATGGATGCTTCATCGATGATAATGACATCTATATCAAGAGGATCATCTTCATTTTTAGTAAAATCATAGGAATCACTGCCAGCTACAGGCATGAGCAAGCGATGTATAGTTGTGGCTTCAAATTCAGTGGCCTCTGTTAAACGCTTTGCTGCACGTCCCGTTGGGGCACAAAGAATAATACGTCCTAATCCACCTAATTGAAAACCTTTAACTAAGGCTTTAATAATCGTAGTTTTACCAGTGCCAGGTCCACCGGTAATAAGCGAAAATTTTTCAAAAAATGATAATTCTATAGCTTCCTTCTGTTCAGGGCCAAAGGTAATATGATTATCTGCTTCAAATCGCTCAATAAAATCTGGAATATCTAGAGATATAGGATCAGCTTCAATTAAGAAATCACGCGTATAGTGTACACCTTCTACTTCAGATACATACATTTCAGGTGGATATACATAGAGTATATCATCATAATAGGCACTATACATGATAGCTTGAGAAATTAATGAGTCAATATGGTTAGCTATTAAATCTGCATCTACTTGCAATAAATCGTAGGTACGCCCTATCAATTCATCGACAGGTAAACACGTATGACCTTGGTTATCTAAATTTCCTAAAATCCAGTTTACACCAGCCTCTAATCGTCGCTCGTCATCAGCGTCAAGCCCTAAATTCATAGCTAATGTATCAGCCGTATTGAATAACATATCTGGGGCGATACGCAATAAATTATAAGGATTATCCTGTATGACATCTATAGAGGATGCACCATAATATGTATACACAGTGCGAGACCATTTAGAAGAAATTTGATGAGACTCAAAGAAATGGTTTAAATCGGATAATATACCTTCACCGAGTAATGTATTATATAATTCCTCTTTAACGCCTTTGCGTAAACCTGGCACATCTTTAATTTCTTCTGGCCGTTCTTTACGCAGTACATCTAATAACCGGAGGCCGAAATAATCACAGATTTTTTCTACAGATTTTTCGCCTAATCCCTTTATGCCTAAGTTCATCAAATACATTCTAGCAGCACCCATATTATCGGGTTTTAATTTTTCTATACTAGATGCATCAAACTGAATGCCATATTTTTGATGTTCTACATAACGGCCTTTAATCTCAATATCTTCCCCTTCTTTTGGGGCTTCAAAGCGACCAGTACAAGCAATGTATTCCTCATTATAATCTTTCACAAGAAATACACAATACGTGTTCTGTGTGTTCTGATATATAATTCGGTATACAAATCCTCGTAATACTTCCATTATTTCTCCGTATTAGGTAATGCTTCGATAATTTCTTGAACAGCGTCAGTAATGCTGCCTTCATTGCCAATCTTAATATGAGCTACACTTTCATATAAAGGATAACGTTCCTCGTAAACATTGAAAATATATTCAATACTTTCTTTCACAAGTGGACGAATTTCTAAATCCAAGTCATCGAGAATATGGTTAACGTCGCGATTAACAAAGACAACTAAACCATTATTTCTCATGAGATTTACAATTTTTTTAGATGTCACTGTGCCACCACCCGTAGCAATAACAGATGGTTTATTATGAATCAATTCTTTAATTGTTTCGTATTCATACTTACTAAATGCATCTTTTCCATCATAGATAAAGATATTTTGTACGGTTTTCCCCACTTTATCTTGAATCGTTTGATCCAAATCATAGAAATCTCGTCCTAATTCTTTAGCTAACATTTTGCCAACCGTAGTTTTACCGGCACCAGGCATACCAATTAGGAAAATATGCTTATGCATGTGTTCTTTTAAGAACTCATTGCTAATCGAAATAACATCCTTCATATAAGATTCAATATATGTCAACATACGTGAATCGTTACATTCAGTTTTAAGACTAGAAATGATCTCATGATCCCGTTCTTCATCAATCAGTGGTAAATGATGTTCATCCTTATATTTACCAATTGATTTAATTATAGATAAACGTTGTTCAAATAAGTTTACTAACTGTGCATCAATAGTATCTATTTGTTTGCGTGCGTCTTTAATATCCATAGCTCCCCCTTATGGGTTATTACGTAAAATCCGAATTGCTGTTTCCTCATCGACCTTCATTTGGTCGATCAACTCTTGTAAATTATTAAATTTAACCTCACCGCGTATATATGATATAAATTGAACAGTTACTTCCTTACCATATACGTCTTGGTCAAAATCAAATACATGTACTTCACATCGATGATATTGATTTTTGAAAGTTGGATTATCCCCTATATTTCCAACACCATCATACCAAATGCCATCTATACAAACCCGATTAGCATATACCCCATCAGGTGGGATTGCCATCTCATTGGGCAATAAAAAGTTAATTGTTGGAAATCCTAATGTACGGCCTCGTTGATCGCCTTTTATGACAATACCTCTAAACTGGTATGGACGTCCGAGCCAAGCTGTAGCTTGTTCCATATGCCCTTCTTCTATAGCCTTACGTATATTCGTGCTACAAATAGGACCTTCTTCTGTAGATAGCAAAGGTTCAACAATGATATGAATCCCTTTTGCAGACAAACGTTCCCGCATTAACTGAGGATTGCCAGCCCCTTTGGCACCAAATGTAAAGTTAGTACCAATTGCGATACCTACAACATCTATATCACCACAAAGAGCGTCTAAAAATTCATCAGGTGACATATTGAATATGTCCAAATTCATAGGCAATCGTAAGATATAATCTACCTTTAGAGATTCTAAGATTTCATTCATAATATCGGCAGATAATACCCGTTTAGGAACATCTCCAGGTCGCAATATAGTCATAGGATGCGCACTAAATGTGACGAGAACCGTAACGGCATCATGCGCCTTAGCCTCTGCTATTGCATTACCAATGACCCGTTGATGACCACGGTGTACACCATCAAATGTGCCTAATGCGTATACGATTTTACGATTAATTTGACGTAATTCATCAAACGAGTGTAAATGTTTCATACTTATCCTTAAATAAAAATATTTTTGTCCACTTTAAGTGAATGTTTCGTTCGTTTTAGAATGCCTACAAACCCATGAGATCCATAAGCTCTATACTTGTTAGATGGAATCGTATGAGAAAAGGCCTCTACGATTGGTAATTCCTTACCTTGTACCATCATCTTTAATTGTACACTATCTACGTCCACTTTTGAAAGATGAGATACCGCAATATCCGTAGGCAACAGTAGCTTTTCACCTTGAACAGTCAATTCCTCTGCTATATAGGCTGATTGAATATCAAAAGGCCCTACACGAGTCCTTGCTAAGGATGTCATAGTGCCGGGTATGCCTAATTGAATACATATATCACGTAACAACGAACGAATATAGGTACCACCAGAACAGGTGACACGAATTGTAAAATAAGGAAAACCATAAGCTACCAATTCAATATTAGAAATCGTAATAGTTCGCATTGGTAACTCTACAGGTATCCCCTTACGTGCATATTCATAAGCCCGTATACCATTAATTTTTATAGCCGAGTACTTGGATGGGCGTTGCTCTTGTGTGCCAACAAATCTAGATAGCACTGATGATAATTCATCCCACGTTGGCGGTATAAATCGTTCATTAATTGCAGAGTGATCCGCCAGTAATGTAACGCCACTAGTGAGATTCATATCATCATCAGGTAATACCGGCTGTCCCGTACTATCTTCAGTGTCAGTAAAGGTACCAAATTTACATTCTGCTACATAGGTCTTATCAAATCCATCTGTGTATTCAATGAGACGTGTAGCCTTACCCAAAAAGATAGGCAATACACCATAGGCCATAGGGTCTAATGTGCCACTATGACCTATGCGTTTTTCTTTTAAAATGCGACGACATATACCTACAGCATCATGACTGGTAATACCAGGAGGTTTTAAAAATGGCAGCACTCCATCCATTATTTGATAACCTCCAATAGACGAGACTTAGCCTCATCGATAGAACCTTCTATGGTACAACCAGCAGCACGTATATGACCACCACCGCCAAAATGGTTAGCAATAGCATTCACATCTGTCCCCTTAGATCGAAGGCTGATACGCGTACGATTTGGGCTTTCACCTTTCAATAAAATGGCCACATCAACAGTATCTACATTACGAATAATATCGACGAATCCATCTGTATCGTCGCCTAATATAGACATAACCTCTGGAGATAGCTCGATAGTAGCAACGCGATTATCCTTATAAAAAGCAATAGTTTGCATTACCTGTTTCGTTAATTCAAGACGTGCTGCACTTATGGCCTCAATCGTTTCGGAAATAACATTAGGGCGAGCCCCAGCAGCGACACAACGGCTAGCCATTTTAAGTGTATTAGCTGTAGTATTGCTAAATTTAAAGAATCCACAGTCGGTGGCAATCGCCATATAAAGAGCATTGCCCATAGACTCTGTAATAGGCCAATTCCATTGTTCGCACAAGTCCGTAATAATTTCACCAGTAGCCGCAAAATCAGGTTTTAAATATAGATGATCTGCAAATTCTGAATTAGAAATATGATGATCTATATTAAAAATAGGTGCACTAAAGAGTGCACCTACGCGGCCAATCCGTTCATACGTGCTAGCATCTAATACCATTAGCATATCAACCTGTACAGGATGTGTTTTAAAATAGGCAACATCCTTAATTTGATCGATATACGATAAAAAGGAATATTTTTCAGGTATTACATCATCCACAACCATATACACAGTTTTGCCTTGCGCTACGAGAGCCTCATAAAAGGCAACCATAGAACCAAGAGCATCACCATCTGGTCGTACGTGGACAGTGAGCATTATAGAATTAGCTTCACACAGAGCCATGTGTAATTGATTAATTGTGATCTTACTCATGTTCTGTATCCTTTGTGTTAATTTGTTTCTTCATCCTTTTTGATTTCATTCAAAAGGGATTCAATATGCATGCTGTAATCCAAAGATGTATCCTTATCAAAGGTAATCGTTGGAATATGGCGCAATTTTAATACCTTGCCAAGCTCGGTACGCACATGGCCAGATGCATGTTTTAAAGCGATAAGAGTATCTTCTTTCTCTTTATCAGAACCAAACAAGGAAACATAAATCGTAGCTTCACGCAAATCACCTGTCACGTGGACATCGGTAACTGTAGTAAAGCCGATGCGAGGGTCTTTCAACCCACGCATCAACATTTGACTTACTTCTTGTTTGATGAATTCTTGTAATTTTCTTACACGAACATCACTCATAGTAACCTCCTAAATTTGAGGTGCAACTTCTTCCATCAAGTACGCTTCGATTACGTCACCTTCCTTGATGTCGCGGTAACCTTCCAAGGAGATACCGCATTCGAAGGATGTTTTAACTTCTTTCACTTCGTCTTTGAAACGACGTAAGGAATCAACCTTACCTTCAAATACGACAATACCATCACGGATCAAACGTACTTCGGAATCGTTCGTAATACGACCTTCCGTTACATAGGAACCAGCAACGATGGCCTTAGGTGTGGAGATAACTTGACGCACCTCTGCACGACCAACGACAACCTCTTTAAATTGAGGTGCTAACATACCGCGCATAGCAGACTCAACGTCATTAATAGCATCATAGATGACACGATATGTACGTAAATCTACCTTTTCTTGTTCCGCAGCACGGCGAACATTTGCATCTGGACGTACATTAAAGCCCATTACGATTGCATTAGATGCAGATGCCAACATGATATCAGATTCGTTAATAGCACCTACGGCAGCATGAACAATAACGATACGAACTTCAGGGTTTTTAATACCTTCCAAGGATTGACGCAATGCTTCTACGGAACCTTGAACGTCCGCTTTGATAATAATGTTGAGGTCTTTTAACTCACCTTGTTGAATTTGGTTGAAGATATCATCCAATGTAACCTTGTGAGTAGCTTGTAATTCTTGTACACGTTGTTTAGCAATACGTTTTTCAGCGATTGTACGTGCTTCATTATCATCCATACCATGAATGATTTCACCAGCTTGTGGAACTTCGGAGAAGCCCAAGATTTCGACTGGCATAGATGGACGAGCAACCTTAACCTTTTCTCCACGTTCATTTGTCATGGCACGAACTTTACCATATGCAGTACCAGCAAGAACTGTATCTCCTACGCGAAGAGAACCTTTTTGAACAAGCACTGTACATACAGCACCACGGCCCTTATCAAGTTGAGCTTCGATAACTACGCCATATGCTTTACGGTTAGGGTTCGCTTTTAATTCCATAACCTCTGCTACGAGCAAGATATTTTCGAGCAAATCATCGATACCTTGTTTTTGTTTAGCAGATACAGGAACCATGATAACATCGCCGCCCCACTCTTCTGGCAATAAACCATGTTCAGATAGTTGTTGTTTAACATGATCTGGGTTAGCACCTGGTTTATCCATTTTATTGATGGCTACGATGATAGGCACATCAGCAGATTTAGCATGGTTAATAGCTTCGATAGTTTGAGGCATTACACCGTCATCAGCAGCTACTACGAGAACTGCGATATCTGTAGATTTTGCACCGCGTAGACGCATTGCTGTGAAAGCTTCATGGCCTGGTGTATCAAGGAATGTAATCTTATTGTCATTATAACGAACTTGGTACGCACCGATATGTTGTGTAATACCGCCCGCTTCGCCAGCTGTTACATTGGTTTGACGAATTACGTCCAACAAGGATGTTTTACCATGGTCAACGTGACCCATGATAGTTACAACAGGAGGACGAGGTTTCAATGTTTCTGGTGCATCTTCAATTTCGATGATATCTGTAGGATCTTCTTCTGGTTCTACTTCTGTTACGGTTACACCAAAATCTTCTGCTACGATGGTAGCTGTATCAACATCTACCTCTTGGTTGATACTTGCCATAACACCTAACAACATCAATTTTTTGATGATTTCAGATACTTCACGGCCCATTTTTTCAGCCAATTCTTTTACTGTTAAAGGACCGCTTAATTCGATTTCCGTAGCGATTGCTTCTTGTGCTTTACGTTCTTCTTCCGCTTTATGTTGCAAGTATTGCTCGTTACGATGTTTTACCTTGTTTTTCTTCTTTTGCATGGAAGTAGACAATAAGGATTGAGGGCGATTGTTACCTTTTTTATTTTTCTTATTGCGGCGATCATTGCCAATTTGTTGGTTACCGCCATTATTGTTGCGATTATCTACACGGCCATTGCGGTTGCGGTTATCTGCATTACCATTGTGACGGTTATCATTTTTTTGACCTTGTTGACCATCATTCTTTTGGCCTTGTTGATTACCATTTGGACGATTTTGTTTTTGATGGTTACGACCATCTTGTTTTTGGCCATTATTTTGTTTTTTAGTAGGCTCATTAATTTGTACATGACGAACATTAGATTTCTTATCGTCATGTTTCTTATCATCATGTTTAGCCTCTTTTTTATGGCTCTGTTCTTTTGCTGGTTTATCTGTTTTTACAGCTTTATTAGGTGTTGCAGCTTTTTCATGTTTGCTTGGTTTAGCAGGAGCAGCTGCTGACTTTGTATTGGCCCCATTAGATTTACCACCTAATTGATTTTTCACCACAGTATAACCTGCATCATCTACTGTATTAACAGCTTTTGAAACATTATAATTGTGTTGTTGCAAAATAGAAATAACCTGTTTACTTTCAACGCCAAATTCCTTAGCGATTTCATGTACGCGCTTTTTGGACATCTACATACCCCCTTCTTACTGATCAATCTCTTTTAGTAATGCTTTTGCAAATCCATCATCCTCTACGGCCACCACCACACGTACTTCTTTGCCTATAGCCGCACCTAATGTTTCTTTACTGCCGACTTTACGCAATGGGATATGATGTAATTCTGCTAATTGTATGTATTTCTTTTCATTATTGGCCGCACAATCACCAGCTAATAATACTAGCTTAGGTGTTTTCTTTTTCATTGCTTTTTCTACAATGAAGTCTCCGGAACTCAATTTCCCAGCTCGCTGTGCCAAACCTAAGAGATTTAAAATTCTATCTTCATTCATATGCTGAAATTATTCATGACCTTCCAAATCGTGCTTCAATGCTTCATACACCTCTTTTGATACAGCATGCTTTAAGGAGCGTTCTAATTTTTTACCCTTATACGCAGCCTCAAAACAGTCCATAGATGCACAGATATAAGCACCACGACCAGGGGCTTTACCAGTTCTATCAATACTGATTATCCCGTCTGGGCTCAGAGCAACACGTATTAACTCACGCTTACTCTTTGGTTCACCACAGCCTACACAAGTGCGCATAGGTTGAGATTTGGTTTTCATTAGTCTTCGCTTTCCGCTGCTTCAGTACTTGTAAAACCTGTGAAAGGATTTTCTGCAGCTTGTGTTTCACTCTTAATATCGATTTTCCAGTTTGTCAATTTAGCTGCCAAGCGAGCATTTTGACCAGCTTTACCGATAGCCAAGGATAATTGGTAATCAGGTACTACAACATAAGAAGATTTTTCTTCTTCACTAACATCTACAGAGATTACCTTTGCAGGACTTAAAGAGTTCGCAATATAAATGGCAGGATCTTCATCCCATTTTACAATGTCGATTTTTTCATCGTGCAATTCATCTACAATGTGTTGAACGCGTTGACCTTTAGGACCTACGCAAGCACCAACTGGATCGATGGATTCATCACGGCTATATACGGCGATTTTAGAACGCATCCCCGGTTCACGAGCTACAGACTTAAGCTCTACTACGCCTTCAAAGATTTCTGGAACCTCTAGCTCAAATAGACGTTTCAATAAACCTGGATGTGTGCGAGAAATCATAATTTGAGGGCCTTTCGTAGTTTTCTTAACCTCTACGATATAGCATTTAATACGGTCCCCTTCATGATATGTTTCTGTAGCAATTTGCTCAGTTGGTGGTAAGATAGCTTCTGTTTTACCAAGATTGATATATACGTTTTTACCTTCAACGCGTGTAATAACACCCGTAATAATATCGCCTTCACGGCTATAATATTCTTCGTAAACAACACTGCGTTCAGCTTCTTTCAAACGTTGAATCAACATTTGTTTAGCTGTATGAGCTGCACTACGACCAAAGTTAGCAGGCGTTACATCTGCTTCAACAATATCGCCAATTTCATAACGTTTATCGATTTTACGAGCATCTAATAGGCTGATTTCAGTTTCTGGGAATTCTACGGTTTCTACAACTTGTTTCTTCGCCATTACCTTATAGGCACCAGTTTCACGATTCAATTCCACATACGCATCTGGATTAGAATGTGGTTCCTTACGATATGCTTGTAATAATGCAGCTTCTAGGGATTCAAAAATAACCTCAGGTGCAAAACCTTTTTGTTTTGTCAGCACCATAACTGCTTGAATTAATTCTTGACTCACTCGTATGCCTCCATATATTAAAAATCAAGATGTAATCTAATTTGTGCAATAGCAGAACGTTCAAATGTTACGCTTTCACCATTGATTGAAAATTCTATCGTTGTATCAGTAAAGCCTTGCAGTACACCCGTAAATTGTTTACTACCATTAATAGGTTTGAACAATTGGATATCTACATCACGGCCATTATAGCGAATGAAATCTTTATCCTTTTTTAAAACTCGATCAAGACCAGGAGAAGACACTTCAAGCAAATAATTTTCTGCAATAGGGTCTTTCTCATCGAGAGCAGCGCTCAATTTTTCACTGACCATTTGACAGTCATCCAAATCGACACCACCTGGTTTATCGAGGTACACGCGCAAATACCAATCCCGTTCTCGAACATAGTCGACATCGACTAATTCCAGATTCGTGCCAGCTATAACGCCTTCAACTACAGAGGATACAAATTCCTCTACGGCCTCTCTTTTCATAGCCATCGCCTCCTTAAAACATACTACATATGGATCATATACGCTGTTTTCATCATACAATTTGATACAATTATATGACTAATTTTACCCAATCATAAACGAAAGAGTGAGCAAAAAATAGCCCACTCTTAAAAAAGTTTATATAAAAGTCATGTATAGTATAGCATAATTCTGCTAAAATGTACAATTTAAACGCGTGAATTTAGTTCACACAGTATATTTTTTAAATGTTCAGATAGTACATGTTCCAATTCATCTATTGTTTTAGCATCAAGATGATGATCAATTTCTGGATAATTTTGATACCGTAATTCAGCAAAGAATTCATCGCGATATTCATTATAGTACAACAGTAATCCTGTACATTCATCCATCTTTCGATATTCACCTATAATGTAAGAGCCATTAATCATACGCACTGCATTTTTAGGTGTTATATCTCGTACAAATCCTTCTAACTCAGCCGGCATAACAGCTTCAAAATCCCAGTTTTGTAACCCCTTACGCATATAGGTGTAGGTAAAATTTTCTGCACTGTTGATTAATAATTTTGAAAGCCCCTGTACACAACGTTCTTGTAAGCCTTGCCAATACGGTTCAAACTCTTGGCGCACAAAAGATATATCTACAAATGTGAACAAAGGCATCACTACGTGCACGGTATAATCCTCTACCTCTTTATCGTAGAGAGCACACCACTTCCAGCCTAAATCATTTTCATAGTGAAATAAAGGTAATGTCAACACGGCCTCACCTGCAGCTAATGATTCTTGAGCTTTCACAATTTCATCAGGCCCTGTCACCTTGAGTTTAAAATTACAAATCTCCGGTGGCAACCAAGAATAGTCTAAAGACTTACAGGTTTCAATGATATTCTCCATATAATGACTCATACCTTTCTTGATAGGTTAAAACAGTTTTAACATACATACGCGTTTCAGGAAATGGAATCGTATCAACCATGCCGTTCCAATTTTTTTCCTTAATCCATGATTCTACATGTCCACGACCTGCATTATAAGCAGCCAACGCTTGCACTTCATCACCGTTAAACTCTTTTAATAAATAACCTAAATACCATGTCCCTAGTTGAATATTTATTTCCGGTTCTTTTAATTGTCGATCTGTATAGTTACTGTGCCCCATTTGTTGTGCTACCCAACGGGCCGTATCCGGCATGAGCTGCATTAACCCAAGCGCTCCCGTCTCAGATTCCGCCGTATTCTTATATTTACTTTCAGCCAAAATAACACTAGCCACCAACGATGGTGACACCTCTTCTTTTTCCGCAGCCGATACAACTACATCTCTATACTCAAAGGGGTATGCCGTATAGCGTGCTACAGGATCTTGCATATGGTTAAAATAAAACCATCCCAACACGACAACAGCTAGTGCTGTTGCTGTATTTCGTTTCATACATCCTCCCCTTAATCCTAACTATATATATTTGAATCACTTCAAACATATATTTTATTGATGATTATTTATTATACAACGGTAGTAGTTTCTCATGCCACAATTTTTCTAACTGAATATATAATTCATCAGGTGTACCATCATTATTAATGATTACATCTGCATAGGGCCGTTTATCATCTAGTAACATTTGACTTTGAATACGAGCCAACGCATCCTCTTTTGAGTAACCATTACGCGTCATTAATCGTTGAACCTGTACCTCTGGCGATACATACACTAGCCAAACCGTATCTAGTCGCTCATACCACTTACCTTCAATAAGAAGAGGAATATCATAGATTACGGCTGGTACCTCTTTCTCTTCGTACATAGCACTTAACTCATCAATACGCTGACGAATAAAACCATGTAAACAGTTATTTAACTGTAGGCGTTTTTCTTCATTATGAAAGACGATACTACCAAGTGCTTCACGATTTAATCTTCCATCATCGAGAATGACTGTATCACCAAATAATCCACGAATAGCAGAGAGTCCAGGCGTACCAAGATCTACCACTTCACGTGCTACTACATCGGCATCAATATAAGGCACAGTCTTCTTTTTAAAAAAGTCTAGTACTGTACTCTTACCAGATGCAATTCCACCTGTTAAACCTATTTTTAACATATGTGCCTCCTATTGATCTTGCAAATCCAAACATCATACGTAAAGTTTATTTTACAAGTGCCCAGTTTTCTGCATTATGTACATCAACAATAAGTGGAACATGTAGTTCTACAATCGATTCCATGGTTTGTTTAAGCAATGTTTGAATAGCATCCAATTCATCGTTTACAACTTCTAATACAAGCTCATCATGAACCTGTAATAATAAACGGGACTTAAAGCTCTTCTCTTCTAGAATGGATTCCACCTTGTTCATAGCAAGCTTAATAATATCCGCAGCAGTCCCCTGTATTGGTGTATTCATTGCTGTACGTTCTGCAAATGAACGACGATTGAAATTGCGACTATTAATATCTGGTAACTCGCGCATACGACCAAACATCGTACGCACCTTACCCGTTTCATGGGCTTCTTTTACCATGTTATCCATATATTCTTTAACCTTCGGATAGCGGCTAAAATAAAGCTCAATATAGTTTTTTGCTTCTTGACGTGTAATGCCTAAATCACGAGACAAACCAAAATCTGAAATACCATAGATAATGCCAAAGTTGACAGCCTTAGCATGAGACCGTTCTTCACTGGTTACATCCTCTTGAGACTTTCCAAGCACTTCGGCAGCGGTAAATCTATGAATATCTTTACCATCATTGAAAGCCTTAATTAACGCTTCATCACCAGACAAATGTGCCAATATACGGAGCTCGATTTGTGAATAATCGGCACTCACCAATGTATCAAAGCCTTCTCCAGGATAGAATAACGCTCTAATTTCACGACCCTTTTCTGTACGAACAGGAATATTTTGTAAGTTCGGATCTGAAGAGCTCAAGCGTCCAGTAGCTGTTACCATTTGGTTGAATGTGGTATGAATGCGATGCGTTTCAGGATTGATGAGGACCGATAAGCCTTCACAATAGGTAGAAACTAATTTAGCTACAGAACGATAGGCCAAAATTTTCTCTACAATAGGGCTTTCATGACGAAGCATATCCAACACTTCTGCATCTGTAGAGTAACCTGTTTTCGTCTTTTTAATGACAGGAAGATTCATCTTTTCAAACAAGATAATACCCAATTGTTTTGGAGAATTAATATTAAACGTTTCCCCTGCCAATTCATAAATCTCTTGTTGAACAGCTTCTAGTTCTGCTTTGAATTTAACAGTTGTTTTTTCTAGTTTTACAGGGTCAATATAAATACCATTTTTTTCCATCACAAGTAATGTATGAACCAATGGCAATTCAATATTGTTATATAAATCCCATAAGGATTCGTCTTGTAACGCCTTAACAGCAGCATCGTCCATAGCAAGCAATGCTTTCACCATAGAGACGCATTCTACATCTACACTACCTGTAGAAATGGATGGCACACTAAAACGCTCTGTCAAATAGAGGTAACCATAATTTGTCCGCGTTGGATCTAATAAATAGGCCATTAAGGATACATCATGAATACGAGCTACGCCATCGTCATATAAACGAATCTCAGCCGGTTTATTGTGACAAAGAACCTCCATCAATTCCTTACTTTGTGTCGTTACAACTGTCTTTGCACCATTCAATGCATTCAATAATTTGTCATTATGAGAACCATCTAGCTTGATAATGCTTTCACTATTATTAATGAAAGCAGATGTAATCGTACGGAACGGCGCTTTGCCATCCGTAATAATATGAACACCAATGGTTTTATTTTTATAAAAGTCCTCAGTAAGAGCAGATGCATCTAACAGATCTTCGATTTTAATCTCTTCGGCCATACTAAATAGGCCACCAAAACCCTCTGCGTCGTCACCTTCTGCTCCCATCACACTAGCCAAGCGAGGTGTCAATTTTGTAAAACCTAATGTTTCAAACATAGGTTTCACTTCGCCAAGGTGGAAATTCTGTACAAATTGATCGAGCGTATAGGATAAGTCCATGTCAGTCTTGATGGTAGCCAATTGACGAGATAAGAAGGCTAAATCTTTATTTTCAATAAGACGCTCTTTTAATTTCTTGCCCGAAATATTATCGATATTTTCATATACAGACTCTAAATCACCATATTCATTAATCAATTTAAGAGCTGTTTTTTCACCAACCCCTGGAACGCCAGGAATATTATCGGAAGAATCACCCATAAGCGCCTTCATTTCGATAACCTTATCTGGGCCATAACCATATAATTCAGCCATATTATCCAAGGTAACCTCAAGCATATCTGAGATACCTTTTTTTGTTAAGAATACATGACTGTAATCGGTAACAAGCTGTAAATTATCACGGTCACCAGTAATAATTTGCACTGCTAAATCAGAAGATCCAAATTTTTTAGACAAGGAACCAAGAATATCGTCCCCTTCAAAACCTTCCTCTTCAATAACACAAATGCCAAGAGCCTTCAACACATCTTGAATCAAACTAAATTGAGGACGTAAATCCTCTGGTGCATCAGGACGATTCCCCTTATATTCACTATACATTTCAGTACGGAATGTTTGACGGCCTTTATCAAAAGCTACAGCAATATAATCAGGTTTAATCTCTTCATATAATTTAATGAGCATTGTCAAAAAACCATATACTGCATTGGTTGGCGTGCCAAGAGCAGACTTCAACGGAGGAAGCGCAAAAAAGGCACGGAATAATAGGCTACTGCCATCTATAATCATTAGTTTTTTCATGTGTACACCTCACTTAATCATATGTTTCATTATAACATATTGAGGCGTAATAAGAGAAAAGGACGCCTTTCGGCGTCCTACTTATAATAAATTTATATATTTTGTGGTATAAAAAAAGCCCATCGATGATGGGCTTTAGGCTCTATAAAATTATAAAGCGTTTACTTTAGCTGCAAGGTTGGATTTTTTGCGAGCTGCAGTGTTTTTATGAAGTACACCTTTGGAGGCTGCTTTATCAATTACGCTAGTAGCATGAACAAGTGCTTGTTTTGCTTCTTCTACTGCGCCTGCTTGAACAGCTTCAACGGTTTTACGAGCTGCTGTACGAATTTGAGATTTTACAGCGGCATTTTTCGCACGACGTTCAGCATCCGTTTTTACGCTTCTAATACTGGATTTAATGTTTGGCAATTGAGTCACCTCCTTAAAAATCGTTTCTTATACCTGAATGATTATATCATACAAGATATTGTGACGCAAGGATTATATTACACAATACGACTATTTCATGATATCTTTTAAAAATGATGTGCCTACTGCATATGGTGAAAGTCCAAAGTTTGCCAAGACGGTTTGTCCTATATCTGCAAAACTATGGCGTAGACCTAAATCAATAACGCCTTTCATACTTGGACTATAAGCAAGTAATGGAACGTGTTCACGCGTATGGTCTGTACCATGCCATGTGGGATCATTGCCATGGTCAGCTGTAATGATAAGCAAATCATCTTCTTTCAATAATGGCAATAATCCACTCAATTGGTAATCGAAATCTTCAATGGCACGTTTGTAACCTTCTACATTACGGCGATGACCATATAGACTATCAAACTCTACAAGGTTTACCATCATAAGGCCTCTTTCAAATGAAGAACCTAATAAATATGGCACTACATTCATGCCGTGAGCATTCGATTTCGTTGGATAGCTTTCATCCCATCCAACATGGGCATAAATATCACCAATTTTGCCGACGGCCACCGTAGGGATTTGAGCTGCTTGTAATTCCTGTTGCACCATACGGTGTTCAGGCATGCGGCTATAATCATGACGATTCGAGGTGCGTACAAAATGACCAGGTTCACCTACAAATGGACGTGCAATGATGCGTCCTACATAATAATCACCTACGCAAACCTTATTACGTGTAATTTCGCACATCCCATATAAATCCTCTAGAGGGATTACATCCTCATGTGCTGCAATTTGAAATACTGAATCGGCAGAGGTATATACAATAGGTTTCCCTGTTTTCATATGTTCCACGCCAAGACGCTCGATAATTTCTGTACCGGACGCAACTTCATTGCCAAGATACCCGTAGCCAGTTTCTTTGGTAAAGGTTTCCATTAATTCCACAGGAAACCCATCATAAAATGTTGGGAACGGAACTGTAACAGGATGCCCCATCATTTCCCAATGACCACTGGTAGTATCCTTTCCAGTACTGACTTCCTCCATTTTCCCATAAGCCCCCATAATAGGTGTTTCATCTGTCTTAATATCCGCAATATTTGCCAAACCTAAAGAACGCAATGTGGGGCAATGAATCAAACCAGCTGTCGATTCGATATGTCCTAATGTATTAGCCCCTTCATCATTAAATTTTGCCGCATCTGAGGCATGACCAATACCAACAGAATCCATAACTAATATAATGATTCTTTTATACATAATAACTCCTCCCAAAGGAAGCCTATTTAAGATATGGCATAGCAAGCATAAGTGCTGCCAATGATTTACTATCCTTAATTTGTTCTGCTTTAATAGCCTCTAATAATTCAGGTAATGTATAGTATTCAAGTTCTACATACTCATCAGGATCCCAATCAGTTTCACCCATGGTGAGATCTTTTGCTAAGTATAGATGTAATACTTCATTACAAAAGCCAGGACTTGTTGCGATTGTCCCTAATGAAATCCATTCTTTAGCACGATAACCAGTCTCCTCAGCTAATTCACGTTTAGCACAATTAATAGGTTCTTCGTTAGGATCTAGTTTACCTGCTGGAATTTCAAGCAAAGGCTGTTGCAGGGCATAACGAAATTGACGTTCCATAACAATTTTATTATCTTCCGTAACTACTACAATTGCTGTAGCACCAGGATGATGAACTACCTCTCGCCACGCTTCATTACCATTTACATCTGCTATATCATACGTTACTTTGATCAACTTGCCGTCAAATTTCATTTCGCTAGATTTTTGTATTTCTTTGCTAATTGCCATACTGAATTCCTCGTATATATAAAATGATTGTTATAGTATAAAACCTACAACTCATTATAGCACACATTAATTACACAAAAAGAAGGTTCCCAGTAGTCATATTGCGACTAATAAGAACCTATTTTAATAAGAGTATATAAATATTACGCTACTCTTACATAGCCCGGTAATACTGTATCTACAATACTACATTTAGCATCTAATTCGGCTTTGAGTGCCATTTCAGGATTAATCTCTCTAGATACCACCATATCTACGATGGATTTAGAAAAACCAGATACGAGAATGACACCGCTTGGATGCATTTGTACAGGAATTGTATTATGCGCGTACACAGATACATTCCAGAAAATAAGCCGAGGTATTGTATACTAAAGATTTCAGATTTCTAACGATAGCATCTAAATAGTTTTATAAATTAAAATTTACTAACCGCCAGAGTTAATTATAGAATGGTCATTAAGATACGAGACTATAGTAGTAACTTCAGATTTCTTTAGTAGATTAATCAAAGTTAATTTTCGTCCTATCCCGTTCAATGATGTTCCAACATAAAATCCAGTTTTTCTATTACATATCCAAAATCGATCATGAATTTTTTTAGTATAAATAATTTCGATATCAGGAAATTCTTTTAGGATATTATCCTTACAGGTGTTATCAATATTATTTTGATCAGTTGTTATAATAGTATATTTTTTTGCTTTTGCTTTTTTTAAAATATTTATTAGTGTATTAGTATAATTTAGATCAGGGCCACTTAATATATAGGGGTCAATTATAACTAAATCTGCACCTTCACTTTTAATTTGTTCCAAATAGCAATTAAACTTATTTACGATGTCATCATCAGATATATTATCTAGTAAAACTTCTTCAGTAAAATATTCATTACATCCAGATGTGTTTATTACTTCATTAAAAGTTTCATCATCTAATTCCTTTATTAGCTTCACTTCATATGTATTTCTATTATATTTAGAACGTAAAATATAATTAATAACCTCTAAAATTAATTTACTCATTGCTATTTCACAATTATTATTCTTTACTTTTACCATTATATTCAGATAAGGAATATCAAGCTTATCAGCTAATACAAAATGTAATCCAATAAGTTCATTAGAAGAAAAAATTTTTAGATTATTTACAACATAATCGTAAATATCCACACAATTATTTTCTTTTAAATCTTTAAGTGTATTAATAGAATAAAAATAGTACATATATTTCTTTTATCTCTTTTTCTGTATAGAGCTGTTCACCTTCTTTAAAAATACCAGTTTGTATTTTTAAAATGATGTCATTTATAATCTTTTCGTATTTTTTCAAGTTGACTCCTCCTTGATTAATTAATATAAAAATAGACTTATTAAAATTTAATGTGTTAACTTAAATTTATATTATCACTTATGCAGGACTTTGTAAAGAAAAAACTTAAAAAATATTAGAAAAAAATTTAAACGGTTGCAAAAAGTATAAATTAACGTAAAACAGAGCTTTGGAGTTCTGTTGAAAAATAGAAATCCCTCCTTACTTTTTAAGTAAAGAGGGGATAGCATTAAAGTAAATATTTAAAGTTTCTTTAGGATAATATTAAATAGCTGCTTCAGTTTTGACTTGTCACTATATACTGTTCCGTCCATGTAGAGATTATAGATGTTGTCATCTGCTCCAATATTAATTATTGCTTCGTAGTTTTTCATCATAGCTAGGACACGAATTACTTCTCTTTGAGTACGACCATTACCTTCTCTAAATGGATGGAAGTAGTTCAAGTTATCTAGTATATCAGCTAGGTCATTAGTAATTTTTTCTTTAGTATTTGCATTCTTATGATAATTAAAAATTAAAGAATTAATATAGTTTTCAGCTGTATGGAATGATTGGATAGGGATAAATGGTTTATTATTTTTAGAAATGTTAACCTTTCTACATTGACCAGCCCACCAATATATATCTGAAAATAAAAAATTATGTATTTTATAAATGTCTTCTATAGAATTAACTAGAATAGGCTGAAGATACAATTCTAATATTTTACTAGCAACAAGAGTGTATTCTTTGTTTTTTAATTCTTCTAATGAATTTATATTAA